>Ga0154552_1093_pt1 | contig 57938 bp, 39 predicted proteins | sample RifGroF2_FD_105695 | JGI IMG/M metagenome (GOLD analysis project Ga0154552, IMG submission 105695) | Bacteroidetes bacterium GWF2_29_10
ATATTCATGGCAAAAAATTGTTTAACGCTACGCATTAGAAATTAACACCCAAAATTAGTCATTTTTTTTTAATGCGGAATCTGGGTTAAACCTAAAAAAGTTATTATCTAAAATTTATTATTGACTAAAAAGAAAAATTTACTTTATTATATTGATTTATAAAAATTAGAATTTACCAATAATTTAGAACAAGCAAATTGATATTTTTAAATTTCTAATGGACAATTTGGGTTTATGGGATTATCCTTTAGATATGAGTCTAAAATTACCTAACGCGTAATCTGGGTAAAAAAATAAGACCAGTTAAAAAACTGGCCTTACTAACAACATAACTAAAAAAAAGAGAAATATATTTGAGAATTAATTTCCCAAAATTTGTTTTAAAATATCAGAAATACGCTTTCCGTCTGCTTTCCCTGATAGTTCTTTTGAAGCTATTGCCATTACTTTACCCATATCTTTAATGGATGTAGCATTTTCTTGTTTTATAATATTTATCAAAAATTCTTTTAATTGATTATCATCCATTTTTTCTGGAAGATATTTTTCAATAACTTGTATTTGTAGTATTTCTGTTTCGTACAAGTCTTTACGATTTTGGTTTTTGTATATTTCAGCAGACTCAACCCTTTGTTTTACTAATTTTTGTAAAATTTTTATTTCCATTAGAGGATCAATTTCTGTTGCATTTTTATCTGTTTCGGCTAATAAAAGAGCTGATTTAATAGCTCTAAGAGCCTCAAGACTTACTTTGTCTTTTGAAAGCATAGCCTTTTTTATGTCTTCGTTTATTTTATCTTTTAGACTCATAATTTAGTATATTTTAATCTGCTTTATCATTTAAATAAGAATTATCTGATTTTAGGCTATAGTTTGATAATGCTCCTCCTACAGAATATTTAGAGACTATGTTATCTGACGATTTTATTGTGTCATCAATATTTTTATTATGTCTTACAAAAGCGGGTTCACTTTCATATTTAGATAAATCAAGATTTCGATAGTCTATATCTTCTTCAAAAAACGGATTGCTATTTGGGTCAAAGTAATTATTTTTAGATGCTTCTGATAATTGTTTAAAAGTGTTTTTTCTGTCATCATTTTTTTTAGTATCAATGCCTTTTTTTTCTATACTTTCGGAATAAGAATTATCATCATCATCATTGCTTAAAACTGTTGGAATTATTTCTTTTTCTTGTGTAGCTTCTATTGGTTTTATGCTATCAATAACATCTGAGTCAGAATTAATATTGTAGCTATCTTCGAATGGTTTGTTTTGTTTTATATTAATGTTAAATATATTATCTGTTTGTATTGCTTCTGTTGTTTGCTTTACTTCAGGTTTTGTTTCTATGTCAACTACTTTAACTTCTTTTTCTTCAACATTTATAGTATGATTAATTACTTTAGTAGCTTCTATTTTGACTCCAACTTCTGGAATTGTCGCAAATCCTGTAGCTACAATTGTTGCTGAAATTTTATTTTCAAGGGCTTGATCATGTCCTAATCCAAGTATTACATTTGCATTTTCTCCAGCTTCTTCTTGTACTATTTTTGTTATGCATTCCATTTCGTCCATAGTAATTTCTTCATTTCCGTGAGATATATAAAGCAATACATTTTTTGCTCCGTAAATCTGATTATCATTTAATAAAGGTGAATTTAATGCAGATTTAGTAACAATTTCAGCTCTACCTTCACCTTCTGCAAAAGCAGAACCCATTATTGCAACTCCACTATCTTTCATAACTGTTTCTACATCATTAAAGTCAACATTAATGTATCCCTCATAGTTTATTATATTTGAAATACTTTTGGCTGCTATATTTAACACATTGTCTGCATTTGCAAAGGCTGCTCTTACTGTTTGATTGCCATAAAATTCTCTAATTTTATCATTTCTAATAACAATAAGTGCATCAACATATTGTTTTAATTCTTTTATTCCTTCTTCGGCTTGTTTTTTTCTTTTAGGGCCTTCTAAAAAGAATGGCACTGTAACTATTGCTACTGTAAGAATCTTTAGTTCTTCTTTTGCAAGTTTTGCTATAATAGGAGCAGCTCCAGTACCTGTTCCTCCACCCATTCCTGCTGCAATAAATAACATTTTTGTATTTTGCAGATTATTTTTTATTTCATCCATAGATTCAGTTGCAGCATCGGCACCTTTCTTCGGATCTTGACCAGCCCCTAGTCCCTGTGTAAGCTTTGAGCCCAGTTGAATCTTTACTGGGACTTTACTAGATGCTAGTGATTGATAATCTGTGTTGCAAACAATAAAGTCCACATCATTAATACCATTGCTATACATGAAGTTTACAGCGTTTGTGCCACCACCTCCAACTCCAATTACTTTTATAATTGGTTTGAAGTTTTTTTTCTCCATTTCTGGTTCAAAATAGTTTTTACCGTTCATAATTAATTTCTCCTTATTATTTAGTTGTTTTATGTTGTTACTTAATTAATATCTTTAATAAGATCATCAAACCATTTTTTTAATTTGTCAGTTTTCTTTGGTTTATTTGATTCCTTATCTGTTTTGGTTTCTTCTTTAGATTTTTCTTTGTTAGTTTCTTTTTTTTCCATTTCTTCAAAACCTTTTAAAACAAGCCCTACACCTGTTGAATACATTGGACTTGTTATATCTTTATTTTCTGTTAGAGCTAAATGCTCTGTTGGGTAACCTATTCGGGTTTCCATAGATGTAATAAGTTCTGTTAATTGTTGAATATGTTTCATTTGAGCTCCACCTCCAGTAAGTACTATACCAGCAATTAGTTTTTTAGAAAAACCAGAATTTTTTATATCTAGATATACAAATTTTAAAATTTCTTCCATTCTTGCTTGTATTATATTTGCAAGATTTCTTAGTGAAATTTCTTTAGGTTCCCGTCCTTTTAATCCAGGTATTGTAACGATTTCAGTTTCTTTATTTTCAGAAGCAATTGCTGAACCATACCTAATTTTCAATATTTCAGCTTGTTCTTTTAAAATAGTACAACCTTGACGTATATCCTCAGTAATAACATTACCTCCAAACGGAATTACTGATGTATGCCTAATTATTCCATCTTGAAATATAGCAATATCAGTTGTTCCTCCTCCAATATCAACTAATGCAACTCCTGCTTCTTTCTCTTCTTCACTTAAAACTGCTTCAGCTGAAGCTATTGGTTCTAACATCAAATTATTAACTTTTAAACCAGACCTCTCAACACATCTATGAAGATTTTTTATTGCAGATATTTGCCCTGTGATGGTATGAAAACTTGCTTTTAAGTTTCTTCCAAACATTCCTACTGGTTCTTTAATTCCGGTCTCATTATCAACATTATACTCTTGAGGAATAACGTCAATAATTTTATAACCTGCCTCAACTGCAACATTATACATACTGTCAATTAATTTCTCAACATCATTTATGCTTATTTCTTCATTAAAACTTTCTCGCATAAGAGACCCATCATTTTGAAAGCTTTTTATGTGTTGTCCAGCAATTCCCACATTTACACTATCAATTTCTACTCCAGCTATTTCTTCTGCTTCTTTTATTGCTTGTTTTATGGATTCAACCGTTTTATCAATATTAACAACCACTCCACGCATAACGCCAACAGATTTTACTTTGCCGACTCCTATTATATCAATTTTATTGTTTTCGTTTCTACAACCAACTATAGCTGCTATTTTGGTTGTCCCAACGTCTAAACCTACAACAATCTTTGATTCTTCCATAATTATGTTTTTTTAGTTACAAACTACCTGATTTTTATATTTTAAATTAATTACCGAATATTTATCCCATCCCATATATATTATTCCATGTTGATAAAATGCTAAAAGTTTTCGGAATTTATTCTCTAAGTTTTCAACATTACCAAGTATAATTACTTGATTTCCTATTTTTGGGATTAATTCTATCTCATTTTGTTCGTTTATATATATTTGCTCTATCATTCTTGACCATAATGAGTCATTATCTATATACTTGCAAACGGTATAAATGTCTGAAATAATATTGTTTTGCATTAAACTTTTTTTGTCTTTATCCACAATAATATTCTTTGAAGCATAGTTTGCATAATTTTTCTTTATAAAACCATTTGCATATATTACTCTAGGAGTAAAATTTTCAGAGGTATATAAAATAGCTCCATTATCATCAATAAGAAAGTTTTCATAATTGCTATTAATAATTCTTACTATTGGCTTGCGGTGTTCTATATCTATTCTTAAAATACCATCTATTGTTAAATATACATTTGCTTTTTTTACATAATGCATGCTGCTTATAATGCTCTCTATTTTATTTATATTAATATCTTTTATTTTTGTTTCTAATATGTTTATTTTTTGGTCTTGTAATATTTTTAAAATCTCTTCTTGTGTGTAATACTTTAAATTATCGTTAATAGAAATCTCTACTGATTGACACAAAGAATCATTATGAGAAATTGTAACAAAGCTAAATATTGTAATAGAAACAACCAATACAACAACTAATTTTACTATATACAATACCCTATTCATCATAGATATTTAGTAATTAAAAATTTCTTAATATATATAATCAAGCTATCAATGTCACCTGCTCCAAATGTAACCAAAACATCTGTTTCTAATTGATTAAGGTGTGATAGTAGTTTCTCTTTCGTACTTAAATGCTTTTTACATTTTAATCTATCATATATTATCTGAGAACTAACTCCCTCTATTGGCTCTTCTCGTGCAGGATATATATCTAAAAGAATAACTTCATCTAATTTATTTAAACTATCTGCAAATTCTTTATATAAATCTTTAGTTCTTGAATATAAGTGTGGTTGGAAAATCCCAGTTATCTTCTTTCCTTTATATATCTTTTTTAATGATTTAATTATTTTTTTTAATTCTTCAGGATGATGTGCATAATCATCTATGTATACAATTTTTTCAGTATTTATTATATATTCAAATCTTCGTTTTACTCCCTTGTATTCACTAACCGCTTTTTTTGCAATTTCAACATCTATGTTCATTAATTTTGCTACCGATAATGCTGCTGTAATATTTTCTATATTATGCTCTCCATGTATAAATGTTGATATATTTACAACATCACTACTAACAAAATCAAAACTACCCCCATTCTTGTCAATAATAATATTTTTCGCTTGAAAATCAGCAATATCTGATGTTGAATACGTGTAATTCTTTATACTTTGTGAAACATTAATATTTTTTATTCTTTTATTAGTAATTAAAATTCCATTATCTTTAATTTTAGAAGCAAATTCATTAAATGCTAGTTCTATATTTTTAATATTTTTATAAATATCAAGATGATCAGTATCAATAGAACTAATAACAGATATATTTGGAGATAATTGCAAAAAAGATCTGTCATATTCATCTGCTTCAACAACAAATATTTTCGGCTTATTTATGTCTGACATTATTAGATTAGATTTATAGTTACACATTATGCCGCCTATAAATCCAAAAACATTAACACCTGCTTGCTTCAGTATATGTGCTATTATTGATGATATTGTTGTCTTTCCATGACTTCCTGCTACAGCAATTGTAAAAGCATCTTTTGTAATCAACCCTAATATTTCTGCTCGTTTATATATTTTGTAATTCTCTCTTTCCAAATAGTTATAAATATTTGAAACCTTTGGCACAGCAGGAGTATATACAACAAATTTTAACTTTTTAGGGAAATAATCGATACTATCTTCATAAAAAACATTAATACCCTCCTTAATTAGTGCTTCTGTTAATGTTGTTTGGGTCTTATCATAACCATATACATTATAATTAAGGCACTTATAATACCTTGCTATAGCACTCATTCCTATACCTCCAATGCCAAGAAACAATATATTAGTATCTCTATTTTCCATTTATATCATTAATAATATATTCAACAATATTTTGCGTTGCATTAGGAAATGCAAATTTTTTTATATTTTCAGATAAGTTTTTCATTAAATCATCGTCACTTATAATATCTAATGCTTTTTTTATGATTAATCGTCCAACTTCGTTTTCTCCAATCATTATAGCTGCCCTTTTCGCTACAAGAGTGTTTGCATTAACTGTTTGATGATCTTCAGTAACATTGGGTGATGGAACGAGTATTGATGGCTTTGCATTTATTGCTAATTCTGAAATTGCTATTGCACCAGCTCTAGAAATAACCAAATCTGCAATATTATAAGCATAATCCATCCTATCAATAAATTCAGTAATTACTATTCCCTTTCTATTAACATCATTTTTGTAATCATATTTAAACGTTTTTCCTGTTTGCCATAATACTTGAATATCTTGATTTATAAAAGAATTAATATGTTTATGAAAAACATTATTGATTGTTCGAGAACCTAAACTCCCTCCAAGAACTAGTATTGTTTTTTTATTATCTAATAGCCCAAAATATTTTAAAGCCTCTTCTCTATTTATATTATTCTCTATGATATCCTTTCTTATAGGATTACCCGTAAGAAGTATTTTATTTGCATTAAAGAATTTATCCATATTAGGATAAGCTACAAATATCTTTCTTACATATTTACTTAAAAGCTTATTAGTTATTCCTGCATAAGAGTTTTGTTCCTGTATATAGCATTTTTTACAAAATAGTGAAGATACAAAAAGTATCGGACCACTTGAATATCCTCCAACACCAATTACAATCTTAGGATTAAATTTTATTATTATTATTAATGAATGTATTAAGCTAAATATGATTTTGCATATTGTTTTTATATTCTTGATTTTTGATTTTCTGTTAAATCCTTCAATCCATAGACCTTTTATATTATATCCAGCTTCAGGAACTTTTTTCATTTCCATGCGATTTGACGAGCCAACAAACAATATATTTTCTTGTTTAATAGATAGTTTATCTTTCAGCTCATTGGCTATAGCTATAGCTGGGAATATATGCCCACCTGTTCCACCTCCTGCAATTATAATTTTTATATTTGAACTATCCATTAACATTAAAACTCCTCTGTTTTTATATCTTTACTAACACTTAATATAATTCCAAGCGAAATACTAGAAAACCAAATAGAAGTACCTCCCATACTTATGAATGGTAATGGCTGACCTGTTACTGGAAATAGATTTACAGCTACAGCCATATTTGTCATACCTTGAAAAACTAAACTAAAACTTAAGCCAAATGCTAACAAGGCTCCAAATGTTCCAGAACTATTTATTAATATAATTAATGCTCTATACATAACAACTAAATATAAAAATAAAACAACAAACCCTCCAACAAACCCATACTCCTCTATTATAATAGCATATATAAAATCAGAATAAGGATGAGGTAAAAAATTCCTTTGTGTACTATTACCCGGACCTTTCCCAAAGATTTTTCCTGTTGCTATTGCTATTTTGGATTGCTCTGCCTGATAATTTGCATCTGAAAATCGGCCTCTTTTCAAATCACTATTTTCATCATTGCTTTTTGCATTAACAAATGTATCTATTCTTTTTTTCCATGTTCCTAAACGACCTGTATCTGTAGATTTATTTAATATAAATATAAAAACTAGAAACGAAACTATTCCAATCAAACCAATACTTAATAAATACTTAATATTAACATTGCCTACAAACATTAAAACAATGCATGTTACAAAGATTAATGCTGAGGTAGAAAAATTTGATTTTAATATTAGTCCACAGATAATAAATATTGGTAATAGTATTGGTAATATTGCGTTTTTAAACTCAAATTGATTAAAAGTCTTTACATTGTCTTTATATATGGATAATGCTCTTGCTACATACATTATTATTGCCAATTTACCCAAGTCTGATGTTTGAAAAGATATCCCTAGAAAAGGAATACTTAACCATCTGTCAGCTTCATTTATATTTGTTCCCATAAAATGGGTTAAAACCAATAATATTATAGCTAAAAATAAGGCTAAAACTGTAATTATTGCGAACTTCCTATAAGGAATTAAATGAGTCAAAAATATAAGTAAAAATCCAAAAACAACAATACTTAAATGTTTAAATAGATAATACGCAGTATTACCTCCTTGATACTTATAAGCTAAAGTCCCAGTAGCACTATATACTGTAAGTATTGAAATTATAAATAAAAGGATAACTACTCCCCAAATAGCTTTATCTCCTTTTGTAAAATAAAATAATATGTTTTTTGTCTTTTCTGACATATATGTTTATAAATTTCTTACTGATTTAATGAAAGATTCCCCTCGTTCTGCATAATTCTTATATAAATCAAAACTTGGACAACCTGGCGAAAACAAAACTATATTATCTTTTTGACCAATCCTATAAGATAAAATAACAGCATCTTCTATATTTCTAACATTAGAAATATGTTTATCTTGATTCAAAAAATAATTTTCTAACATATAATTTTCTTCACCCATATAAATAATTTCCTTAACCTTATCCCTAACTAAATCTTTTGTCATATTTAACTCACTTATATTTATTTTGCTTCCTATAATCCAAATAATATTTTTTGTCATTTTCTCAAGTGAATACCATGATGAATTTATATTTGTTGCCTTAGAATCATTTACATAATCAACGCCTTTTATTTTTGCAACAAATTCTAACCTATGATCATCAGATTCAAAATTACATAAAGACAACTTGATTGGATTTTTTCTTAATTCTAATAGCTTGTCATTAATTACTGTAAATATTGCGGCCTTCTTTTCCTTTATAACTATACTCATCTTATCTTAATTTTAATGTTACAATTGTTAATACTGCGAGAATTATACCGATAATCCAGAATCGAAGAACTATTTTAGGTTCTGGGTATCCTAATTTTTGAAAATGATGATGTAACGGAGACATTTTAAATATTCTTCTGCCTTCTCCATATTTTTTCTTTGTGTATTTAAAATAACCAACTTGTATGATTACTGATAGATTTTCGACTAAATAAATTCCACATAAAACAGGTATTAATAATTCCTTTCTTATTATAATTGCAAATACAGCAATTATACCTCCCAAAGTAAGGCTTCCTGTATCTCCCATAAATACTTGAGCAGGAAACGTATTATACCAAAGAAATCCAACACAAGCTCCAACAAAAGCACTAATGAATATTGTTAATTCTCCTGTATTTGGAATGTACATAATATTAAGATAGTTTGCAAAAATTGTATTACCAGAAACATAAGCAAGAACACCTAATGTTGTCCCTATTATTGCAGAAGTACCCGTTGCAAGTCCATCTAACCCATCTGTAATATTTGCACCATTTGATACAGAAGTAATTATTAATATAACAATAGGGATGAATATTAAAAAAGCCCACTTTTTATAATCATTACCTATAAATGAAATAAGAACTGCATAATCAAATTCATTGTTTTTAAAAAATGGTATAGTTGTTTTTGTTGAATTAATAGATTCGTTTTTAAATAATTTATTATTTGTATTTATGCTTTCTACTTTGAATAAATTATCATCATTTATAGCGATTACTTCTTTATTTTCTGTTACCTTTTCTTTTATTACGACATTGTTGTTAAAAATTAAAACACTACCTATTATAATCCCTAAACCCACTTGACCCATAATTTTGAACTTTCCTGCAAGACCTTCTTTATGTTTTTTAAATACTTTTATGTAGTCATCAGTAAATCCAATTATTCCTAACCATATAGTTGTTATTATCATTAATATTATGTAAATATTATCTAATTTGGCTAATAATAATGTAGGTATTAATATTGAAGCAATAATAATAATTCCTCCCATTGTTGGTGTGCCTTTCTTACTCATCTGACCTTCTAAACCTAAATCTCTTATAATTTCGCCAACTTGCTTTAATTGTAAATACTTTATTATACTTTTACCCCAAAATAATGATATTAATAAAGAAAATATTAATGCCATAGCAGCTCTAAAAGATATATATTGAAACACTCCTATTCCTGGTATGTTATACAGCTTGTGTAAGTATGTAAACAAATGATATAGCATATTTTACAAGTTTATAAATTCAGTTAATATTTCTTTATCATCAAAATGAGATTTAATCCCTTTAACATCTTGATATGTTTCATGACCTTTGCCTGCAACTAAAATAATGTCATTTGGTTTTGCGATTAAACATGCCGTTTTTATTGCCTCTCGTCTATCACTTATAACAATATACTTATTGTCAAAAGTGTATTTTTTTATCCCTTCTAACATATCTTTTATAATATCTTCTGGATTTTCAAATCTTGGATTATCCGAAGTTATTATTGTTTTATAACTTTTCTCACAAGCTATTTTCGCCATCTCTGGACGCTTCCCTTTATCTCTATCCCCACCACAGCCAATTATTGTTATAATATTTTGACTGTCATTTTTTGTAATATTTATAGTCTCCAATACATTTTCTAAAGCATCTGGAGTATGAGCATAATCTATAATGCCTTTTTTGTTTTCACTTCCTTCTATCTTTTCAAAACGTCCTTTTACCGAACCTAAAATACTTAATATTGTTAACATTTTCTCTGTTTCCTCACCAATTATTGATGCAACTGAATAAACTGTCAGTAAATTGTAAGCATTAAAAACCCCACATAATTGAGTATATAATTCTTTATTTTCAACATTTATTTGCATTCCTTCAATTGTATTTTCTACAATTCTAAATTTGAAGTCTGCTATATTATTTAAACTATATAGGTATTTTTTTGCTTTGGTATTTTGTAACATTAAATTGCCATTTCTATCATCTTTATTTGATAGTGCAAATGCAGTACTTGGCAAATTATCAAAAAATAGTTTCTTTGCATTAATATAATTTTCAAAAGTTTTATGATAATCTAAATGGTCATGTGTAATATTGGTAAATACCCCTCCAAAAAAGCTTATTCCATCTATTCTTTTTTGAATAATTGAATGTGAGCTAACCTCCATAATACAATATTGACATCCTTTTGAGACCATAAGATTCAAATATCCTTGCAATGTTATCTGATCAGGGGTAGTATGTGTTGCTTGAAATTCTTCTTTATTTACATATACGGCTACTGTACTTAATAAACCAACATTATATCCTAAACTACTCAGTAATTTATATAGAAGTGTTGCGGTTGTTGTTTTTCCATTTGTTCCTGTTATTCCTATTACTTTTATTTTGTCTGAAGGATTATCATTGAAGTTCGCAGCAATAATTCCTAATGCATGATTTGAATCTCTTACAACTACATATATTATATTTTCATTTAATTGTAATGGTAATTTTTCTAATACAATGACTTTTGCTTGATTTGCTATTGCTTGATCTATATAATCATGCCCGTCAACATTAGTACCTCTTATAGCAAAGAAAATACCGTTATCTAATAAATCTCGTGAATTAAAAGATAATTTAGAAATCAGACAATTGTCATAATTTATCTTTTCAATTACTTCTACATCTATTAAAACTTGGTCTAATTGTTTCATCTATCCTAAATATAAAATTATAGAACTTCCTTTTGTAAATTTAGATCCTGGATTTAATGATTGTCTTACTACAGCACCTTTGCCTATAGCAACAACTTTCAATCCATGATTCTCAAGAAAATAAATGGCATCTTTAATACTTAGTCCAATTAAGTCTGGAACAACATCTTTTGTGAGATTTGAGATGATTATGTTCTCATTTATACCTGATTCTCTAAATATTTTTTTTGTTAATTCTGGCTTGTTTAATATTATTTTATTTATAGCTTTTATATCTTCAAAAGTACTTTTCTTGTATTTTGGTATAGCCAGTATTTGTTGATTTTCTTCTTTGGCTGGATCATGTATATCTAACCTAGTAGCATAAACCCTATCTGCAATTTCTTTGAATACAGGCGCAGCAACTGCACTTCCATAAAATATTGTAGCAGGATTATTAATTACCACAACACATGAATACTTAGGATTATCCGCAGGAAAATATCCAACAAAAGATGCCCTATAAGTTGTTCTAAGTCCACTTTTATACCCTTGATTTGTATTTGCAATTTGCGCTGTCCCTGTTTTTCCTGCTATCTTATAAACATCATTTTTTATATTTTTAGCTGTTCCATTTTCTACTACTTCAAGCAATAATTCTTTTACTTTTTTTATTGTTTCTTGTGAGCATATAGATTCATTTATAACGTATGGTTCATATTTTTCTAATATTTTTCGTGTTGTTCTTATTTCTTTTACAAATAATGGTTTCATTAATCTCCCATTATTTGCTATAGCATTGTAGAAAGTAAGCAATTGTAATGGAGTTATATTAATTTCATACCCTATTGAAATCCATGGCAAAGACAGAGCTGACCAAAATTTATCTTTTGTATTTTTTATGTATGGACTTTGTTCTCCTTTTATATCAATATCTAATGAATTATTTAATCCTAATCTATATAAACCATCTATAAATTTTTGAGGATTTTTTGAATATTTATTATGAATTAATTGTGATATAGCTACATTTGAAGAAATTGCGAAGGCTTTTTTTAATGGCATTTTTATATTTGTTCCTTCATAATGAGAATCTTTCATTTCTTCACCAGAATAATTTGTCCTTCCTGTGTTTAAAATATCATCTAATTCAACCACACCATCATCAAGAGCGACAACAATTGAAGCAAGCTTAAATGTGGAACCAGGTTCTGAACTTTCTCCTATGGCAAAATTATACGACTCATAATAATTACTATCTATTCTATCTCTTTTTAAATTAGCAATTGCTTTTATATATCCTGTCTCAACTTCCATTAAAACAACACAACCATGATCTGCTGAACTTTTCTTTAATTGTTTTTGCAAAGCATTCTCTGCTACATCTTGCAAATTGATATCTAGAGTGGTTATTACATCCATGCCATTTTTCGGCTCTATTTCATTATTGTCATTTACTGGCTTCCAATTATTCTTTGCTACTCTTTGCATTAAACGTTTTCCTGTAGAACCCTGTAAAAGCTTATTATAAGCTCCTTCTAAACCTACATTATTGCAATCAACACAATTTAAATGAGCCTTGCCTATTGACCTCTTTGCTAGCAAATTAAAAGGATAAACTCTTTTGCTCTTTTCTTCCACTATAAAACCACCTTTGTAAATTCCCTTTCGAAAAATAGGAAATCTCTTTATTTTGTTTAGTTGTAGAACAGAAATGTCCCTCTCTAATAAAAAGTAATGATTTTTTAACTGAATACTTTTTTTTATATATTTCTTATAATTTTTACTATTTCTAAATAATATATTTAAATCTCGACACAAACTGTCTAAATCCTTCTCAAATGTTTTTCCTTTATTTTGTTCCTTAAATGTTTCCGATGCAAAATCTATTCGTATATCATAAACAGGGATTGATGTAGCCAATAACTTGCCCTCTAAGGTATAGATGTTTCCCCTAACAGCCCCAACACTATCATATTTAAGAGAAAAATCATCAGCCATTTCTCTTAAATAAGGCCCCTCTTTTAACTGTATTGTTATTACTTTATTTATTATAGCAATAGCAAACACAAGAATAAAAATGTAAACTAGAAAAGCCCTCCAATATTGTTGCCCTTTTTTATCCATTTAGTTAGATTTTAGTTTAACAATTATTTTTTTTGGTGGAATCTTTGATTCTTTAATTCCATAAGGTTCTAGCATACTTGCAACATTTGATTGCTTTGTTGAATCCATTAAAACAGATTTAATATTAACAAATTCTACTCGAGTAAATTCTAAATCTTTATTCATTTTTTCAAGTCTTGTTACTAACTTCTCTGAATAGTAAGAATTCGAAATATATGTAAATACTAAAATAGCAATGAAAACTATAAATGGAATATTGTTATAAAAATTTTCTTTGCCAATGTAACTGCCACCTAAGATAAGATTCAAAAACTTACCCACATTTTTTGTTCTAGGATTTGCTTTCTTTTCTGCCTTTTCTGGTGTTTCTTTAGTTAAAGTTTTTTTTAATATATTTCCCATTATAATTATAACTTTTCGCAAATTCTTAATTTTGCACTTCTGGACCTGTTATTTGCAAATATTTCGTTATCATCTGGCTGTATTGCTTTTTTTGTTATGGCTTTAAAACAAGAAGTGTTGTTTGTATAAAGACTGAAATTTTCTGTTGATTCTTCAAATGCTCCATATCTCATGAAGTTTTTGACTAATCTGTCTTCTAATGAATGATATGAAATAACAACTAAGCGTCCAGATGGTTTTAACATCTCTTTTGCTTGTAATAAAAACTCCTGTAAAGATTCAAGTTCATTATTTACCTCTATTCTTAATGCCTGAAATATTTTAGCTAAAAATTTCGCATCGTTCACTTTGTGAAAATTACCCATAGAGTTTTTTATATCTAACACTGTTTTTATTGTTCCTGTTTTTCTATAATTGCATATTCTGTTAGCAATCATTTTTGCTTCTTTTAACTCTCCATAATTTTTTAAAATCCTGTAGATTATTGTTTCATCATAATTATTTAATATATATTCCGCTGTAAGACTCTGCGTTTTGTCCATTCTCATATCTAATAATGCCGAATCATCTCTTATTGTAAAACCTCTTTTAACATTATCTATTTGATATGAAGATATTCCTAAATCAGCCAAAATGCCATCAACTGAGTTGAATTTATGATATCTTAAAAAATTCTTTAAATATTTAAAATTATTATTAACAAACGTAAACCTTTCATTATTAACAAGATTAGCCTCAGCGTCACTATCCTGATCAAAAGCAATCAAATGGCCTCCTTGCAAATTATTTAATATAGCTTTTGAATGACCTCCACCTCCGTAAGTAACATCAACATAAATTCCATTTGGTTTTATATTTAATCCTTCTATGCTTGCCTCAAGCAATACACTTGTATGATATGCTCTTTCTTCAATCATTCTGATTTACCTCCCATAACTTTTTCTGCTAATATTGATAAATCATCTCCATTTTCTTCAATATGCTTATTATAAGTTTCTTCATCCCATATCTCAACTTTATTTTGATCTGCATATAAAACTATATTTTTTTTAATGCCAGCATGTTGCATTAGCATTTTTGGGATGACTATTCTTGAACTCTTGTCAATATCGACTTCGTTTAAACCCGATTTTAATAATCTTTTAAAACGTCTTTCTTCCTCTATAAAATCATTTAATTTGCTTAAATCATCCTCTATTTTATCCCATTCACTAACTGGATAAAGAACTAAACATTTATCTAATCCTCTATTTATCATTAATTTATTACGATAATCTTCACGCTCATCAACAGGCAACTGTTTTTGCAATGCAACAGGCAACATAAAACGCCCCTTGACATCAAGCGTACAACGAAATTCTCCTCTTAAGCGCAAATTAATCATTAATTAATTTTATTAAAAAAATTAGTTTGTAAATTTAAATATAAAATACCACTTAAAACCACTTTTCTCCACTTTTTTTTTAACAATTTATCAACATCAACTACAAATAGCTAATAATCAAAGCATTACATATAATAAAAATCCTTAAAATTTTTAATCAATTTTGTGATTTTTCATTAGTACTTTTGTCAAAATATTTATTAACAAAATATAAAAGCATAAAAAAACAATCATGTTAATAATCAAAAAAGCAATACTGCAAGAAGTTATAATGGTAAAAGAATTAATAGATTACACTCTGGATTATTTTTATAAAGATTACTATAATACAGAAAGTTTAGACTACTTAAAAAATGATTACCATAGCATAGAAAACATAATTCATGATATTCAGCAAGAAAATGTATATATACTTTGCTATAGCAATAAAATTATAGGAACAGGAACCATCGAAAACAATTATATTAAAAGGCTTTTTGTATTAAAGGATTTTCAAAAAAAAGGCTATGGAACTTATATTATGAACTTCCTAGAACAAACAATTTTAAAAAATGGATACAATGAAATAATACTTGACGCCTTAGTAATTTCCAAAGATTTTTTCACAAAAATAGGATACTTAACTATAAATGAAAAAGTATGGGTGGTAAAAAGTGGAAAAGATTTTAAATATTTCGAAATGAAAAAAATAAAGTAATTTTTTTTGTAAACTCTATTGTTAATATATATAATAAAAATTTCTATGACGCAAAACGGTTGCAAAAAAGCACTATTTAATAATTTCGTTATTAAATCTCAATATTTTTTTAGATTTTAAAATTAATTTGATGAAATTTGTAATTTATCTTTACTTTTGAATAGTTGTTATAATATTAAACAGAATTAACAAATTATTTTAATGATAAATTATCCTGTAGAAGTCCTTTTAATATTAATTGAAGCAATGAAAGATAAGGACATAAATGGTAAGTTTATTAATTGGTTAATACAAAACTGGCCTGAGTTAGGGGCTTTTGTTAACTCAATTAAAGGTGATGAAAAGGCTCTTAAATGGCTTGGCAATAATAATTTTATAGAACTTGTAGCAATACATGATGCTTTGTTTGAGGAAGAAAATAAAGCCTTCAAATGGCTTAAAGATAATAGTTATTATTCTGCATTATTAATTAGCTCTATTAAAGATGATAAACAAGCTAGCGAATGGCTTCATAATAATTGTAAAATATTATATTTGTTAGCGGAATCAATGCAAAATTATAAAGAAGAATTTGAAAAAGAAGAAAAATCAATTGCTAAATTCTTCAGTAAATTACATAATCCATTCAGTTAATAAGTTGTTTTTATAATCTATTTATTTTTATAATATCTGCTGCATTATTTAATTCTAACTGACGTAACAAATTCTCTGCTTCAATCAGTTCTTCATTAATATTCATAAATTTTCTTTTGTGAAACACATTGGCATTTAAATCTCTAAGCCAAGGATTAGAATTAAGTAAATTATAAACATCCTTAGTTTCAAAAAAAATGTTTTTATCATACAATGCATTAAAAACAGAGCATAAAAATGAATAATCTTGAGGAGTATCCAAAGTTAATCTTATAGGTTCATCGTGTTTGAAATCATCATAATTTAAAACCCTAAATTTATCAATATCTTTAGCTCTTTGAATAATAAAAGGAGTCACATGTTCTATATCATAAGCCTCTATTGCATTATTAAAGGCATACTCTAAGATATCAAAAGTAAATACTTCTATATTTGTTCCATTAGGAAAACCTGTTGAATGTAAGTAATTTTCAAATTTATCACCGAAATGATTAACAACATCATTCATCATTGGAATATCTAAACATGGATTATCACCTGTGAAACGACATACTACATCAAAATCATACATTTTTGCTGCATAATAAAAACGAGATAAAACATTAGGTAAGCTTCCTCTAAAACAACTTATATTATTTTCTTTGCAGAAATTCTCAACAGAATTATCTGAAGAATCTTCTGAAGTTGCAATAATTACTTCATTTATTTTATCAACCTTCTTTAAACGGTCTATTATATGTTTTAAAACAGGAATTCCAGAACCGTATGGTAATTCTTTAAATATCTTATTTGGTAACCTAGTAGATGATGCTCTTGCTTGAATTATTGCTCCTATTTTCATAAAATATTATTTTTATTTTTTGAATGCCATTATTCTTTGTAATAAAGTAGGATGAGAGTAATTTAGAAAAACATTTAACTTATGAGGATTAATGTTTGATAAATTATCAGAATATAGCTTTTTTAAAGCTGCAATAAAATGTGTCGTTTCATAATTAAGATCAACATATTTATCCGCTTCATATTCAAACTTTCTTGATAAAAAATTACTTAATATTCCAAATAATAGACTTATAGGAGAGAACAATAACCCAAAAGCTATTAATCCTAGATTATAACTAATCCCAGTCCCTCCTAAAGCTATAGATACGTTAGAGTTAAATATTGCAAAAGAAAGCAAATAAAGAATAAATCCTGTTTGAACAAATGACATTATTAGCCCCTTTATAGTATGCTTATGTTTATAATGCCCAATTTCATGAGCAATAATAGCAACAATTTCTTCTTTAGTGTGGTTTTTAATTAATGTGTCATAGATTACTATTTTCTTTTTCTTTCCTAAACCAGAGAAATAAGCATTAGATTTAGAAGATCTACGAGAGCTATCAATAACAAAAATATTATCAATTTTAAAATTAACTTTATTTGCAAACTCTTTAATTGCATCTCTTAAATCCCCATCTTCTAGTGGAAGAAGCTTATTAAATATAGGAACTATTAAAACAGTATAAAATTCGGAAATAAATATGGTAAACAGCACTGAAAATACCCAAAACAACACCCAAAAGTTTTTGCCTAAATAACCTAGACTAAAAATAAGAACAGAAAAGATCAATGTGCCAATTATAAAGGCAATTAGCATAGACTTCAGCTTGTCTGTTAAAAATGTTTTTAAATTAGTTTTATTAAATCCAAATTTATGTTCTATAACAAATGTTGAATAATAAGATAAAGGCAATGATATAATCTCTGAAAATAAAAATATAATTCCAAAAAAGCAAATAGAAACTATTAATTTGTTTTGATAAGCTGACATTATCATTGTTTCTATATTCCCAAAAACACCATACAATAAGCAAAGCAACAATATTATAAATGAAAAACTATTTTTAAATAAACCAAATAAATACCTTTGGTGATTATACTTTAAAGATTTAGCATATTTATCTTCATCATACACACCTTTTAATTCTGGGTTAATTGAAGCATTGTTATTCTTGTCATCAAGAAAAGAAACTAATTGTTCAATTAAAAAATCAACAATGTAAAATACAATAATTACGGTTAGAATAAAATTTGCAGACATATAGAATTAACTAATAGTAATTTGTGTTATCTCCTATCACCACCTAAATAAATCATAATATAATAAAGCAAAGAAGCTAAGGAGCCTAAAGCCGCAACAACATAAGTTAATGCAGCCCATTTTAAAGCATCTTGAGCTTTGCTATGACCAATACTGTTTACTACACCTGAATTATCAAGCCATACTAGAGCTCTTCGAGATGCATCAAACTCAACTGGTAAAGTAATAAAACTAAACAAAGTTGTTGTTGCAAATAATATTATACCTATAAGCAAAAGTGTTGGGAATGTATTAATCATTAATATACCTGCCAACAACACCCATTGCATCCAGCGAGAACTAAATTCAACAACAGGAACTAATTGAGACCTTAATGTTAGAAATGCATAAGATTTAGAATGTTGAATAGCATGTCCACATTCATGAGCAGCAACAGTAGCTGCAGACACATTTGCACCATAGTAAACAGCTTCACTAAGGTTTACGGTTTTCTTTAACGGATTGTAATGGTCTGTCAATTCTCCGTCTGTAGATATAACTACAACATCATCAATTCCATTTTGTTTTAACATTTTTTCAGCAATATCTTTTCCTGTCAATCCAGAAGGTAGAAATTCATTAGAATATTCTTTAAATTTTGACTTCAAACGTGAGCTTACTAACCAACTAGCAAGCATAAAAATCCCGAAAATTAAATAGATTCCCATAGTTTTATGTATTTTTTAATTTTAATAAATAATGATGTTGCAAATTAAATACCAAACAGCATTTTGGCATTGTTTTTTTTATTTTATTTATTACTATGACATTTTTGCTTATATTATAATAAAAGGTATTATATACAAAAATACCCCACTTTTGTATAAGCAAAAGTGAGGTTGAATTCTTTAAAAAACTGTATAGAAATTATTTATGAGTTTTTTCGTCAGAAACTGTTAATTTTTTTCTTCCCTTAGCTCGTCTAGATGCTAATACTTTCTTTCCATTAACACTTGACATTCGGCTTCTAAACCCATGTTTATTTCTTCTTTTTCTTCTTGAAGGTTGGAATGTTCTTTTCATAGTTTTTATTTTTTTAGGACTGCAAAGATAGAATCTTTATTTTTATTTTGCAAAAAAAAAATTCATAATAAATATTTTGCAAAAAATTATAATAAGACTAATCAAATAAAACTTAGAAATATAATTATTTTTTAATAATTTTGCTTTCTTAAAAATATTTTCAATGAAAAAACAACTAATATTTCTATTATTTATTTTATTATTTTCAATTGATTCTTTTTCTCAAATTAGTATTGGGGGACTGCCATATAGCTTTACAAATAATAATAAAAGACTAACAACCCGATTAATTGACACATATAATACAGCAGAAATAGATTTATTAAAACTAGAAAAGGAAGATTCTATTGATAATAGGAAAGGACGCCCTTTTAGATTTGGTTATGATTTTGATGCTGATTTGAACTTAAATAATTCTGGAACTTGGACAACTTTGGATAATGGTGATAGAATTTGGCAACTTGCAATAAATTCGCCTAAGGCATTAACAATAAACTTAATTTTTGACAAATTCTATATACCAGATGGAGGTTTGTTATACTTGTATAATAAAGATCGGAGCAATATTATTGGAGGATATACAAGTGCAAACAATTCTATTGACAGCCTTTTTGCCACAACAATAATAAGAGGTGAAGAAATTATATTAGAATATTACGAGCCATATTATTCTAAAAATCAGGCTAAAATATCTATTTCAAAAGTTATTCATGGATACAAAGATATATTTACAAAATCTATAAAAAGAAAAGAAAAAAGTTTTGGAGGTAGTGGTAGCTGTAATGTTAATATTAATTGTGATGAAGCCAAAGATTGGCAAAAGGAAAAAAGAGCTGTTGCTATGATATTATTAAGTAATAATACAAGGCTGTGCTCTGGATGTATGTTGAATAATGTAAAAGGAGATCAGATCCCTTATTTTCTTACAGCATTTCACTGTGTCGAAGGCGAAGATGTTAAAACTTGGATTTTTATGTTTAATTATGAAAGTTACAATTGCGATAACAATGATGGAAATACAAGCAATACAATATTAGGAAGTGATTTAATTTCTTATTCTGATAAATCAGATTTCGCTCTTTTAAAATTAGCAGAAACACCTCCTGATGATTATAATGTATATTATGCAGGTTGGTCTAATTTAAAATCGGATACTACTGATAGTTCTGTTGTAATACATCATCCTTCTGGAGATATAAAAAAAATATCATTTTCATATCCATATTCAAGGCTTAGCGATTGGGGAACGAGTATGAATTATTCTCATGTAGAGGTACCTTATTGGAGCATTGGAACAACAGAAATGGGTTCATCTGGGGCCCCATTATTTAACAAACACCATAAAGTAATAGGACAACTACATGGAGGAGATGCCGCTTGTTACAACCAATACTCTGATTATTTTGGAAGTTTCTATTACTCATGGGTTGCTGAATCTGTAATTAAAAGCATGAAAAAACTCTCAAATTGGTTAGACCCAGATAGTACAAATGCTACAGCATGTGGAGGTCGTTTCTTTAATATTTCTACAGACTCTTCTGACCTTAAATTAGTACAAATAAATCGCTCAAATAGTGAGCTATGTAAAAATTCATTAATACCTGAAATTAAAATTAAAAATGTAGGTCAGAAGGCTGTTACTCAGTTTACATTAAATTATTTTATTGATAATAACTTTTTATACAAATATGATTGGATTGGAAATTTAGAAAGTTCCTTAGAAATTAATTTAACGACAGATGAAATAACAAACTTAACTATAGGCATTCATAAACTAAAAATAATAATTAATTCGGTTAATAATTACATTGATGATAATAGAACTAATGATACCCTTAATTATAACTTTTCAGTTGCAGAAGGTGCTATCATAAAAATGGAGTTAATGACAGACAATTATGGGGAGGAAACAAAACTATTCTTAATAAGAACAGATAATGGCTCTGAAATTATTTACGAATCAAATGATACTTTTGCTTCTAACTACTTATATGTTAAAGAATTTTGCTTGCCTAATGGGTGCTATTATGCTAAAATTGAAGATAAAGAAAAAGACGGCTTATGCACTGTAATTAATGGAAACAAGCCTGGATATTTTAAAGTATATGTAAATAATCAACTTATTTCTGAAAATTGCGATTTTGAAAAAGAAGCAATTATTCGATTTGGATTAGACTGCAATGATTATAAAAAATACTGTAGTAATGCAATCGTATTTCCAAATCCATTAACAGAAAGCAACTTAACAATAAATATAGATAATAAAGATAAGCTTCCTGCTGTAATAGAAGTATATAATTACCTTGGGGCTTTTATAATGTCTTATAAAATAACAGAACTAATCTCTGAAATAAAAATTCCAAAAAACATAAATACAGGGTTGTATATCTTTAATATTAAATATAGTGGAGGTAATGAAAGGGTTAAAGTTATAATTATAAATTAAAAAAGAGAGGCCAAATAAAAATATTCAACCTCTCAATAGTATCTTTTAGGGGTATTCTAATACTTTAATAAGCAAACAAAGGCAAGTTTGTCATTAATTCATTAACTTCATTTCTTACAGATTTAATAGTATTCTCATCATCAATATTTGAAATAACTCTATCTATTAAATTCACAATATGTGTTACATGTTCTTCTTTTAATCCTCTTGTTGTTATTGCTGGAGTTCCAACTCTAATACCTGAAGTAAGAAAAGGAGAACGAGAATCAAAAGGAACCATATTTTTGTTTATTGTAATATCTGCAAGCACTAATGTGTTCTCCGCTTTCTTTCCTGAAATTTCAGGAAATTTCGATCTCAAATCAATAAGCATTAAATGATTATCTGTACCGTCAGATACAATATTATAACCTTTACTAATAAATGCTTTTGCCATTACTTGAGCATTTTTCATTACTTGTGAACAATATTGATTATATGATTCACTTAGAGCTTCTCCAAATGCTACGGCTTTTGCTGCAATAACATGTTCTAGAGGTCCGCCTTGTGTTCCTGGAAATACGGCTGAATCAATAATTGCTGACATCATTTTTATTTCTCCTTTAGGAGTTTTTATTCCCCATGGATTTTCAAAATCATTTCCAATAAGTATCATACCTCCTCTTGGTCCACGAAGCGTTTTGTGAGTTGTGGTTGTTATTATATGACAATGTTGTACAGGATCATTTAGTTTTTTTGTAGCTATTAATCCTGCTGGATGAGAAATATCTGCCATTAAAAGAGCTCCTATTTTATCTGCTATATTTCGCATTCTCTCAAAATCCCAATCTCTTGAATAAGCAGAAGCTCCAGCTATTATTAACTTTGGCTTCTCTGCCAATGCAAGTTTTTCCATATTATCATAATCCACTCGTCCTGTTTCTTTATCCACAGAATAAGCTATTGGCCTATATAAAATCCCTGAATAATTAACAGGCGAACCATGAGTTAAATGTCCTCCATGTGACAAGTCTAAACCCATAAAAGTATCACCAGGCTTTAATACAGCAAGCATAACAGCTGAATTTGCTTGAGCACCAGAGTGAGGTTGAACATTTGCATACTCAGCTCCAAAAAGCTTTTTAGCTCTGTCTATAGCTATTTGTTCTGTTTGGTCTACTATTTGGCAGCCTCCATAATATCTCTTCCCTGGATATCCTTCTGCATATTTATTAGTTAAACACGAGCCCATAGCTTGCATAACTTCTTGGCTAACAAAATTTTCAGAAGCAATTAATTCAATACCATGTTTCTGACGGTTTAATTCAGCTTCAATAAGATTAAATATTTCTGTGTCCTTAATCATAATTATTGGGATTTTAAATTTTTACGAAATTAATTAAATTATAGATAGAATATCGTAAATAATACTAAAATTTTTTAACAATTTTCTATTATTCCAATATTCGTTATTCCTCCCTTAACTTTTTCATTTATTTCTACTAATATTTTTGTTCCAAGAGGCAATAATAAATCAACTCTAGACCCAAATTTTATGAAACCTATTTCGCTCCCTTGCTTAATTTCATCACCCTCATTAGCATAATAAACTATTCGTCTTGCAACTGCTCCTGCTATTTGACGAACAAATATTGAAAAATTATACTCCTTATTTTCTATCAAAATAGACGTTCTTTCATTTTCTGTTGAAGATTTAGGATGCCAAGCAACCAAATATTTACCTGGATGATACTTGACATATTTTATGACACCTCCAATAGGAGCCCTATTTATGTGCACATTTAATGGAGACATAAATATTGATACCTGTATTCTCTTCTCATTTAAAAATTCATCAACAAAAACTTCTTCTATTGTTACAACCTTACCATCTGCTGGTGATAATATATTATACGATTTACTTTCTACATCAAGTAAAGGATAGCGAAAAAATAAAACAATAAAAATTAACATTAACATGCTAACAATATAAACAATATACTTTACTAGTTCCTTATTTATAAAACTATATGTTGCTATATTTAGCATTATTAGCATAACTATGCTAAAGATTATTGTTGTGTATCCTTCTCTATGTATTTTCATAATTCATAATTTGTAATTAAAACCATATATGTATAAACAAAAGGAGATGATATAAATACAGCATCAAACCTATCCAAAATGCCTCCATGACCAGGCAATATCACCCCTGAATCTTTTGTGTTTAAACTCCTTTTAAACATCGATTCAACAAGATCTCCATAAGTTCCACAAACAATAACTATAATTGATATAACTAACCAATTTAAAAGACTAATTTCTATAAATATCTTTGAAAGTATAAACGAAGAAAATAATGTAATAATTGTGCCTCCAGCAAATCCTTCCCATGATTTCTTTGGAGATATTCTTTCAAAAAGCCTATGCTTGCCTAAAGTAATACCCGTTAAATATGCAAAAGTATCAAAGCACCATATTAATATAAAATATCCTAATAATAAATGGCTAGTACCTCCCGCAAATCCATAAAAAGAAGATAATAAACTAATCGGAAGGGCAATATAAACTACACCTAAAACACTATATGCTATACAACTAAAAGGGACTTGATTATTTTTATATAATTCAGTTATGAATAAAACAAAAATTATAGGCAAAACTACAATTGGACTAAAATTATCTATCAAATTAAAACTTTCAATAAAGATAGATGTAAATAAAGCAAAGCCAATAATTATACCCCAAATGTAATTCGTCCTTATATTATTTATTTTAAGAAGGTTATAAAATTCATAAAGACCAAAAAAAGTTATTGCTAAAAATATTAGGTAAAAAAGATAACCGCTAAATATTATAGCACTAATAATTACAATTAAAAATAATATACCAGTTATACTTCTCTGTGCAATATTATTCACTTTCCTTTATTATTTGTAAAGCAATGTCTTTATCTTTTAAATCAACAAAAAGCTCTATATACCCAAAACCATATGAAGAATCTTGCTTATTTATTATAACTGAATTAACACCATTGTCACCTAAAATAATTTTCATCATTTCTGCATTTGTTAATTTATTTGTTTCATATACTTTTATCCAATCCATTTTAATACATATTATCTATTAAAATTAAATATAATTCTTTAACCCCAACTCCTTGACTCGGTTTATTTTCAAAACAATAATGAAGAGTTGGACCAGATACATAATTAATTACACTTGGCAAATTCTTGTATTTATCTTGCAATTTTTGCATACTTATCTTTATATCAGGGATAATCTGAGAAGGCGTCGCTATCACTATAGCTATTTCTGACAATGATAATATTTTAACACTATCTTCTATTCCTGATGAAACTATTATTGTGCCTGTTCTTGATATTAAATACTCACAATTACAAATACCTATATCTATTTTAGTACTTTCTTTTGTTGTGGAAATATAATCTATACCTGCTTGAATAAGAATTTTACTTGCATCATTCTGTTTACACAGGATTTCTTTTGATGTAAAATCTTCTCTTGACATTAGTGTTGTAAACTCTTCTGTAAATTCATTAAAGTTCTCGCAATATATAAATTTACCTCCATTTTTTACAAATTCTTTTGCAAAGGTTATATCTATTTCGTCTTCGCTTTGAACAAATATTTGATTTTCTAAATCAATGTTTTCATTACAAGGTACTGCAGAAGTCTGTATTAAACCATTCCTTATGTTTTTTAATATTTTTTCCTTTGCAGTACTTTCTTTCATAATTTATATTGATTTTGTATTTCCCAAATTAATAAATTTATTCTTTATCAGAAATTTTTTCTTCTTTTGTAATATTGTTATTTATTTGTTCGTTGTGTTTAGCAAAAGTATCATCAGCATAAAGCTCAGTGCTATTACCAAATGGTCTTTTCCCTAATATATTTTCCAAATCTTCCTTATATATTACTTCTTTTGACAATAATTCTTCTGCTATTTTCTTTAGGCCTTCAATGTTTGTGCTTAATATTTCTCTTGCTTTATCATATTGTTCTTCTATTATTTTTTTTACTTCAATATCTATTTTTTCAGCAGTTTTGTCGCTATATGGTTTTGATAATGAATATTCTTGACTACCTCCTGAATCATAATAGCTCAAATTCCCTATTTCTTTATTCATCCCATATATAGATACTATAGCATAAGCTTGTTTTGTGGTTCTTTCCAAATCATTTAATGCACCTGTTGAGATCTTATTAAAGATTAAATCCTCAGATGCTCGTCCTCCAAGCGTAGCACACATTTCATCTAAAATTTGTTCCGTAGTAAGTATTTGTCTCTCTTCTGGTAAGTACCATGCAGATCCTAATGATTTACCCCTTGGAACTATTGTTACTTTTATTAAAGGATTTGCATATTCCAAAAGCCAACTAACTGTTGCGTGTCCTGCCTCATGATACGCTATGACTTTTTTCTCATTATCTGAAATAATTTTATTTCTTTTTTCTAAACCTGCAACTATTCGGTCTATTGCATCAAGAAAATCTTGTTTAACTATACTTTGATGGTTTTTCCTTGCTGCAATAAGGGCTGCTTCATTACATACATTTGCAATATCTGCTCCAGAAAATCCTGGAGTATGTCTCGCTAAAAAATCAACATTTAGATCTTTCTCTGATTTTATTGGTTTCAAATGAACCTTAAATATTGCCTTTCTCTCTTCTAAATCTGGAAGCTCAACATGAATTTGCCTGTCAAAACGTCCTGCTCGTAATAAAGCCTTATCTAAAACGTCAGCTCTATTTGTCGCAGCCAAAATAATAACCCCACTGTTAGAACTAAAACCATCCATCTCTGTCAATAATTGGTTTAATGTATTCTCCCTCTCATCATTTGATTGCATCAAATTCTTTCCCCTTGCTCTACCTATTGCATCTATCTCATCTATAAAAATAATACAAGGTGCTTTTTCTTTTGCTTGTTTAAATAAATCTCTGACTCTTGATGCTCCTACACCAACAAACATTTCTACAAAATCTGAACCTGATAATGAAAAAAAAGGAACTTGTGCTTCCCCTGCAACTGCCTTTGCCAATAAAGTTTTTCCTGTTCCTGGAGGGCCTACTAGTAAAGCTCCTTTTGGAATCTTCCCTCCTAATTCAGTATACTTCTTCGGATTTTTCAAAAAGTCAACAATCTCCATTATTTCAACTTTGGCTTCTTCTAAACCAGCCACATCATTAAAATTAATCTGAATGCTTGCAGCTTTATCATATAATGTTGCTTTGGATTTTCCAAAATTAAATATTTGACCGCCACCGCCACCACCACCAACTTTTCTAAACATAAAAATCCATACACCAATCAATAATAACAATGGCAACACCCACCCTAATATTTCTGATGTCCAATCTTTTTTTTGTTCATATCTTATTTCAAACCTATAATCATTTAGCAATGATTCTTTCCCTGTTTCAGAGATATAGGCATCTTTTACAAGAGAATCATTTGATAATAATTTATTTGCTTTTGTAATACTATCTAGCTTTTGATTAATTATTTTTTTTCTAGTATTCTCTATGTTATTATTTAATGTCTCTATTGTACCTATTGAAAAAACATATTGGGGAGCCTTTTCTGAAAGACCTTTTTTTATTTCTTCTTTATATTTATCTGTTTTTAGCTTGTCTTTTTTAATATAAACTTCAGCGCTTTCTTTGTTTACTATTATTAGTTTTTCAACATCTTTTTCTAAAAACAATTTTTTTTCAAACGTATCATAATCTATCTCTTTCGGTTTACTATAAGTACCTAAAAATTGAATACCAATAATGACTGCTATAAGCGCAATATATAACCAGTTTATATTAAACTTAAATTTATTGCTATTTAAAGGTGGTTTGCCATTACTTGAATCCTTTGGCTTATTTGTCGAATTAGTTTTCTTTGAATTAGTATTTTCTTTTTTGTTGTAATTACTACTCATATACATTTAAATTGGGTACTTCTTGTTTAGAACTTTCTATAAACGTTATCTTTGCATCTTCCCATAATTTCTCAAGATTATAAAAATTTCTTGACTCATTATTAAAAATATGTACGATAACAGAACTGTAATCTATCAAAACCCATTCCATATTTTGTTGACCTTCTTTATGAAAAGGTTTTACTTTTAATTTTGCTCTAACATTTTCTAAAATAAAATCATTTAATGCACTAATATGAGGCTTTGAATTGCCCTCACATATAACAAAATATTCACTTACCGTACCTTCTATTGAACGCAAATCTAATATTGATATATTTGTCCCTTTTTTTTCTTCTATAGAGCTGACAATAGTGTCAATTAATAATTCCGAATTGTCTATTGTTTGATTATTCTTTCTCATTTATAATTTTTTGTGTCTTGTATAATATTGCAAAAGTAAAGATTTTTTTCAATTATTTTAAATATTTTTGTCAAATGAAGTTTGACAATATTTATTTAATTAAATATTACAAAAAGAATTCTATATAAAAAAACCACGATATTAAAAGACCATATGAACCTTAGTATAATTAAACTAAATTCTGTAAATTCTACAAATATATATGCCAGTCAATACGCAGAGAATAATAAGCATTTATTGAAAGAAAGTATATCATTATTTTATGCTTCCGAACAACTAAATGGAAAAGGACTAGGAACTAATAAATGGGAAAGTAATCCTGAAGAAAATATTACATTTAGCATACTTTTTGATCTTGCTCAATTGCACACAAAAGAGTTTTTCTTTATAAACAAATTCTTTTCTATATCTATTCTTGAGTTTGTAAAATCAATTATCTCCAATAAAAATAATTTAAAAATAAAATGGCCTAATGATATTTATTTTGAAAATAAAAAAATAGCGGGCATTCTTATCGAAAATAGAATTGAAGGTAATTATTTCAAATATTCTATAGCTGGCGCTGGCATTAATATAAATCAGGAGAGATTTTCTATTGATATCCCTAATCCAATATCAATTACAAATATAACATCACTAAAGTATGACATTGAGGTGCTTATAAACAATTACTCTTCTTATTTTCAGAAGTGGTATGAAATATTTTTAACACGCAATTACAAGTTGTTAGATGATATATTTTTTGAAAACTTATATTTGTTAAATCAGCCCTCGAAATTTATTGTTAATAATATTGTTATTGAAGGAATTATAAAAGGGGTTAGACAAAATGGCATGCTTATTATGGATGACAAAAATGGAATGACAAAACTATATGACTTCAAGCAAATAAAATATTGTATTTAGGGTTCTCTAAAAAAGTCAAGAGTTCCATTTATAATAAATTTTATTTCTTGGTATGTTAAAAGAAATTACTCCCTCTAACATATATATTAAGGTGAGGTATTTGTTATTGCTTAATGAACTTTCGCTTTGCAACAGTATTGTTTGATTCAATATTAATAAAGTATATTCCAGGTGAAAGTTTTGAAACATCAATAGCTTTTGTATTGTTGTTTTGTGTTGATATGTTTTGTTTAGTATTTATAGTTTCACCGAGAATATTAGAGATGAATATATTTCCATTAAAAGAAGATTTGAAAGATACATTAATTATGTTTTGAGCTGGGTTTGGGTATATAGCAAAAGCGTTAAGTATATCAAGCTCTTCGATAGAGTTATACTCTAACACTTCTATAGTAATATATTCTGAAACAGAAGCGCATTGGTTTGTAGCTATAAGCATAATTTTATATTCACCATCTTGAGAAAATATATGTTCAGGATTTGTTTCTGAAGAAGTTTGAGTATCTCCAAAATCCCAATAGTATGAGTCTGCATTAGAAGAAAGATTTTCAAATTGCAAAGTTCTTCCTGTATTTTTAAAAGTGAAAGAAGATATAGGAACTGGGTTAAGAGTTACGTTCACACCATCAACAATAATAACACAACCATTTCTATCGGTAACGGTAACATCATAGAAGCTTTTAGGCTGAGTAACTTTAATGTATGGAGCAACAGATCCACTTGACCAAACATAAGATAAGTATTTGTTAAAGTCAGGGTCATTATCAATAAATAACATTAGAGTATCGTTTTGACAAGCGGTGTTGTTTGGTTTATCTGAAATGACCAAAGGTGATTCTGTTTTAAATACTTTCACTTCAATAGAATCAGAAATTAGGACACAATTATTATTATCAATCACGGTTATAAAATAATAACCAGGATCATTAACATTAATTGTTTGGGTAGAGCTGGAGTTATTCCAAGTGTATGAAGCATAGTTAGGTTCAACTGTTAAAGATAATGTTACATCAACGGGGTTTGTATTAAGCGTGTTATCGCAGAATCCTGTTTTATTATCTTTTGCTGTAATAATAGGTTTCACAACATCATGAACATTTACTATTACAGTGTCAACGTCAAGACAACCATTAGGTGATTTTATTGTAAGAGTATATGAAGTAGTAACTTTTGGAGCTACTAATGTTTTAGTGTCATATCCTCCATTACTCCATATAATGGTATTGCCTAAGTGTGTAGAAGCAGAAGCATCTAGAATTACAGGCAAAGCATTAAAGCAAGTAGTAAAGTCTGTTCCTGCATCGGCTATAGGAGCTTTTTTTACAAAAATATTAACAGTATCGGTTATACTACAAATATTTGTATCGGTTACTGTGACTATATATTGTTTGTATTCATCTGTAATAGTTTGAGGATTAAATGCAATCATTTGTCCAGTTAAACCTTGTTCGCTCCATACATAAGCAAAACCTCCATAAGCAGCTAAAATAAGTTCGTTATTTGAACAAATTGTATCATAATTAGAATACATTGCAGTATAAGGAAGAGGGTTTACTTTTACTGTTATAGAGTCAATATCAACACATCCAAATTCATTTTGAGAAGTAACTATATATTTGGTATTATATTTAGGACTAACAATAATAGTATCGTTTTTATCTCCTGTATGCCATTCGTATGATGACGCTCCAGTAACAATAATAGTGTCTATATCTTGTAGACAAATTATTTGTTTGCCAGTAACAATTGAGTTAGGATTTGGATGAACTGTAATAACGACTGAATCAATAGCCGTGCATTTATAGTAATTAGTAATGCTTAAAGTATATGTTGTAGTTATCAAAGGAGTAGCTATAGGGTAAGGAATAGAGTCATTGTTAAGACCTAGAGATGGAGTCCATTTATATTTTACGCCACCTTGACCATTAAGATAAATTGATTTATTAAAACATATAGCACTGTCCATACCAGCATCAACGAAAGGTACTGGCAATACTTTTACTGTTTTTTGTGCAGAATTAAAACACCCATTTATGTCTGTAATAGTAACTGTATACTGGGTTGTGTCTTCAGGAGAGATTGTTAAAACTGCATTAGTAGAATTATCTGACCATAAGTATGTATCAGTTGCTTGTGCTGATTTATTTTTTATCTTAACAGTGTCGCCAAAGCAAATAAGAGTATCAAATCCTAGATTAATAAATGGTAAAGGATTAACAAAAACTACAAGAGTATCATTGTTTACACAACCATTTACATCTGTAGCATAAACAGCATAAGCTTTATTGTTTTTAGGAAATAGGATCGGGGAGTCCGTATTTTCATCTATTATATCAGTATTAGGTATCCACGAATAAGTTAAGCCTCCAGTGGCAGTTATAGTCCCTTTATTTAGAGTATCTCCTACACATATTGATAAGTCATTACCTGCATTAACAATAGGAAGAGGATTTATAAATACCACCACATCGTCAGTATTACTACAATTATTATTATCAATTACAGTAAGTGTGTATGTTGTGGTTATGGTTGGATAAACTTCCATGTACGCAGTATCGTATTGGTTTGACCAATAATAGTATTCTCCTCCAGAACCAACTAAACTAGTCGTAGCCCCAAAACAAATACTTGTATCCTTCCCAGCATAAGCAACAGGTAAAGGATTTACTTTTACAAATACGGTATCTATACTAATACAAATATTGTCATTAATAGTTACAGTATAATAAGCATCAATAGTTTCTTTTATGACTATACTATCTTTCATATTGCCATTACTCCATGAGTAAGATAATCCTCCAGTTGCAGATATTATTACTTCCTGATTGTAACAAACGGTAACATCATCTTGAGCTTTGGCAACAGGGAGAGAAACAACAATATCATCAGCAGCTGAACAATTATTTGTATTAACAACAGTTACAATATATGTGGTTGTAATTGTTGGCGTTGCTAAAGGGTTTTGAATACTGTCATTGTCAATGCTATTTGCAGGTGACCAGTAGTAATTTATTCCCCCTACTGCATTAAGCAATATATTTGTTCCATTGCAAATCATAGTGTCATTTCCTGCAAAGGCCAATGGAAGGTCATTTACTTTAAGAATAATATCATCTGTATTTGAGCAACCATTACTGTCTGTAACTGTAACAATATATGTGGTTGTAATCATTGGAAATGCATTTGGGTTGTATACGGTGTCATTACTTAAACCTGCTTGAGGCAACCATTTATATTTTACTCCAAAAGAAGAGTATATTTTTATATTATTACCATAACATATAGCTGTATCATTTCCTGCATTAACAATAGGCAGTGGATTGATTTTAATAGACAACGATTTAGTATTAATACATCCATTTGTATCGGTAACTTCTACTGTGTAAGTTGTATTTGATGTAGGGGCAGTATTAGGATTTTTAACGTTATTATAACTTAATCCAGTTGAAGGATACCAAGAATAGTAAGCAGCAGTAGTAGAATTTGCTATAATATTAGTGCTATCGTAAATGCAAATAGTATCATTTTTGCTTACAGTTATTGTAGGTAAAGAAAGCACCGTAACTACAACATTGTCTGAAGCAGAGCATTTATTAACATCAGTAACTGTAACGGTGTATGTTGTATTAACTGTAGGGGAAGCTAAAGGATAAGGAATTGTTGAGTCAGATAGAGTTTTTGCTGTGTTCCATTTAAACACATCTCCCATATTGAACCCAGATAAATTAAGATATTCGAAGCTTCCTTGACATATTGAGATATCCTCTCCTGCAGATATAACAGGAAGATTGTTAATATATACCCATATATCATCTGTACCTGAACAACCATTAATATCTTTTGCTGTAATAGTATAGTATGTGTCAAATTTAGGGTTCACAACAAGTGTGTCATTTGTAGAAGCATTGTTCCAAATGTAACTCACTCCTCCATTAGCTATTAGATTTACTTTCTTTCCATAACATATTGCAGTATCAATTCCTTTTGCTATACTTATTGTAGGAAGCATATTTACAGATACATTTATTGAGTCCATAGTGCTACAACCATACAAACTAACAGTTACAAAGTATTTTGTTGTAGTATCAGGTGATACATGAATAATGCTATCATAATCTCCATTATCCCATATATAATTATCTCCACCAGAAGCAAATAAATAGAGCGAATCATTCAAGCATATACTTGCGTCAGTTGTTTTCATTGTTACTTTTGGAACTATTACTCTAACGCCTACTGTATCCATATCAGAACAACCGTTGGCGTCAAATACGGTAACTTCATATATTATGGATATCGAAGGTGTAACATTAATAAACTTGCCAGTATCACTTGTGCTCCAATAGTATGTTTCGCCACCAGAAGCAAGAAGGGAAATACTTTCATTTTTGCATATTGTTCTATCTTCTCCTGCATTAGCAGTAGGTAAGCCATTAATTATGATATTAACTTCATCGGTTGCACTGCATCCATTAATATCTGTTGCAGTAACTTTATATGTAGTGTTTTCTGTAGGATTAACATAAATTGAATTGCTTGTTTTTCCATTATCCCAAGTATAATAGTTTGCTCCAGTTACATTTATGTTAACAGAATCATTTAAGCAAAGATAAACTAAATTGTCAGTTTTTATTACAGGGATGGCATTCACAATGACTGTTATATAGTCTGAAGCGGAACAACCATTAATGTCAGTAGTGGTTAGCCTATAAATAGTGTTGTTGGTAGGGAATACTAATGGCGTTGTAATCGTAGAATCGTTAATACTTTGTTGATTATCCCAAGTGTATGTATTCATTACACTACTGCTAGTAGCAATAAGCATTATGGTGTCTCCAATACATAGAGAAGTATCGGTTCCTGCATCAATATTTGGAATTTGGAATACACTTACTACTATAGCTCCAGATTTTTCACATCCATTTTTGGATACAGTGACGGCATATATGATTGATGCTGTGTCCCCAATGGTTATTGCTGAATCACTAGCTCCATTACTCCATTTATATGAATCTCCACCTGAAGCCCATAGGCTTATTACAGAACCTCTGCAAATATTAGTATCATTAGAATAAGTAATGTTAGGATATTCAAAAACATTTACAACAACTTGAGCAGTTGCGGTGCAATTACCTGTATTATTTGTAAGGGTTAATGTGTATGTAGTTGTTCCTGTAGGAGATGCGATAGGTGTTGCAGAGTGATTATCATCTAAAGAACTTGCTGGTTCCCATGAATATAAGTCTGCACCTGAAGCTGAAAGAGAAACAGTTTGCCCAATACATATAGATTTATCAGAAGTTACATTTACCGTAGGTAGCGGATTAATGGAAACAATAACGCTATCATTAGCGGTGCAATTATATTGGTTTTGAGTAGTTACATAGTAAGTAGTTGTGTATGCTGGTTTGACAGTAATACTTGCAATAGAATCACCTGTATTCCAGTAATAAGCATTTCCTCCTGTAGCAGTAATTGTTACAGAGTCATTAAAACAAAGTGATTGATCTCCACTAACAATTAATATAGGATTATCATAAACAGTAACAATAACATCATCTGTATCTGTACAACCATCTTTTGTAACGGTAAGAATATATGTTTCTGTAGATGACGGCTTAACTGTACTATTTTTTGTATTGTCTCCACTTGTCCAATTATATAAATCCATTCCATAATTAGCTTTAATGGTAACAGTATCACCAAAGCAAATTTCTCTATCAATACCTGCATCTGCAACTGGAATTTGATTTACTGCTACAGTAACTGTATCATATCCTTTACATCCTTTATTGTCGGTTCCTTCTACAAAATATATTATAGTGTCTGTAGGACTTACTATAATTTGCGCTAATGTGCTTCCATTGCTCCATGTATAATTTGTAGCTCCAGATGCAGTGAGAATGGCAGAATCGCCTAAGCATATTATTGTTTTATCTTGAGTTACATTAACATCAGGCAAAGGGTTAACAGTTATAAATACTCTATTTGTTTCTGAACAGCCATTATTATCTTTTACAGTAACAGAGTAATACACACTAACTGTAGGAGAAACAATAGCTGTATCTTTTGTAAAGTCATTTATTGCTTCTTTAGGAAACCATGTATAAGTGGAGCCTCCTGTAGCAAATATTGGGGTGGAACTATTCATACATATTTCTTTATCAGGGCTAACTGTAACTATTGGAAGAGGATTAACAGTAACGTCTGTTACATCTGTATCACTACAACCTTTACTGTTTGTAATAGTAACAGTGTATGTGGTATTTATAGTTGGTTTTGCCCAAGGATTAAAATATATATCTTTATTTAAAGAACTTGAGTTATCCCATTTGAATATCACGCCTCCAAATGCATGAAGTTGCACGCTATCTCCAATACAAATAGTCCCTGATGGACCTGCATCAATAACAGGCAATGGATTAACATTTACTGACATTGTATCCATATCAGAACAACCATTGGAATCATAACCTGTTACAGTATATAGCGTTTTTGTTGTTGGTGCAACAATAACATTTGCAGTTGTTCCTACATTATCATCCCAAGTATATGTGTTAGCTCCTAATGCACTAAGAGTAATAGAACTGCCAATACACACTTCGTTGACAAGCCTGTCTATTGTTACGTCAGGCAATTGAAATACATTTAGCACAAAATCATCAGTAGCTGAACAACCGTTAGCATCTGTTCCTGTAATTGCATAAATAATGGAAGCTGTAGGAGCAACAATAATGCTATCTGTAGTTTCTGCTGTACTCCAAAAGTAGCTATCAGCATTAGTTCCTTTAAGAGTAAGTGTAACGCCTCTACAAATATAATTAGTATCTGCAATAATTTCCACAACAGGAAGAGGATTTACTACAACTTCAATTGTGTCAATATTAGTGCAATTATTATCATCAGTTCCTGTAACTATATATGTAGCCGAAACTGTTGGTAATATTTCAAGATTCTCAATATTTCCAAGATTAACATCATCCCATAAGTATGTTTTAGCACCAGTAACAGATATAATTGTTGTTGTCCCATAACATATAGTATCTGGTAACGCATTAGCAATTACATTAGGCAAAGCATTAACTTTAATCTCTATTGAGTCAATATTACTGCAAGTGTTGGTGTCTATAACAGACACTAAATATTTAGTGTCTGTTGAAGGTTTAACAAGTATTGAATCATTAGTATTGTTACTAATTATTTCGGATGCAAACCATGAGTAAGTTGTCCCGCCTGTAACAGTTAATAATGAGGAGTCAAAGTTACATATAGTTGAAATGCCTGTTATATTAATAGAAGGTAAAGGGTTGACAGTAACGACAACAGAGTCTGCATCAGAACACCCATTAATATCTGTAACAGTAACAATATACTGGTCTGTAATATTTGGTAATATTGTAATTGTTGCCGTATCAAGACCTGAGATAATCGAGGAATTATTAGCCCATAAATAATCTATAGCTCCAGATGCTGTAAGTACAACCGTATCATTTAAACAAATAGTTTTATCAATTCCTGCATCAGCTGTAGGTAGAGGGTTTATTATTATTGCAATTTCATCAGTTGCAGTACAGGAGTTTGATCCAGTAATAGAAACAGAATAAGTGATATTTATAGTTGGCTTTGCAACAGGTTTTGCAATATTAATATCATTTAATGTTAGGTCATTAGGAGACCATGTGTATGTTGTTCCATTTGTAGCAGTTAAATTAATACTATCACCAAGACATATCGTGGTTTTATCTGCAGTGATTTTTGTTGTGATAGAATCAACCATAACTACTATTGTATCATAAGCAGAGCAATTATTTTCTATACCAATTACTGTGTATATTGTTGTTGTATCTGGTTGTACATAAATAGAATCCTTTATTTCTCCCGTATTCCATAAATAATTAGGAGCTGAGGCTACTACAAGCAAAATACTGTCATTTTTACATATTGACTTATCTGCTCCGACAGATATACTTGGAGCAAGGTTTACAGTAACAAATACGCTGTCAATATTAGAGCAGCTATTAGAATCGGTAACATTAACATAATACATTATAGAATCTGTTGGAGTTACTTTTATTACTGGTATTGCTTCTGTGGTGCTCCATGAATAAGTTTTACCTCCAGTAGCTGTAAGAGTTGCAGTATCTCCCTTACATATTGTAATGTTGCTTCCTGCGTCAGCAATAGGGAGAGTATGAACAGTAATAGGAATACTAAGATTAGCAACACATGTATTAGCTCCTGCAATTATTACGGAGTATGTTGTTGATACTTGAGGTGTTGCAATAGGATTAGATGCAGAAGAGTCAGATAAAGAACCATTTTGAGGTGTCCACAAATAAGTAATACCTCCCGTAGCACTTAATTGTAAGGAATCTCCAAAACATATAGTGTCTTTTGATGTGTAAATCTTAGCATCAACAGAGTCAACGGTAACAACAACTGTATCATAATTTTTACATATTCCATCTGAAACTGTAAGTATATATGTTGTTGAATAAGGAGGGCTTATTCTAATAATTGCTGTATCTTCTCCACTACTCCATGAATAAGTTGTTCCTCCAAAACCAGCAAGGAATATTGAGTCACCTTTACATATAGTCCTGTCCCAACCAGCATCAGCTAAAGGAAGTGTTAATGTCGTAATAAGTATGCTATCTTTAGAGTAGCAACCATTATCATAATACCCTGTTACATATATATAGGACGTATTATTTACAGGTATTTTAATAGATTGAGAATTTGCTCCAGTACTCCACAAATAAGTATCTGCCCCAGATGCTGTTATAGTAATAGTATCTTTAGAGCAAATGGTTGTGTCATTGCTAATTGTTAATACAGGCAAAGAATTTACTACAATTATAGCTGTATCAGTAGCTATACAAGCTAAAGCATTGGTTACTGTAACATAATAAGTTGTTGTATTGAGTGGCATTGCCATAGTATTTTGAGCTGAGGAATCAGATAAAGAACCATTTTGAGGTGTCCATATAAAGCTAATACCAGTATCAACAGAAAGGTTTATAGAGCCACCAAAGCATATTGTATCATCAGAGATATTTATTTTGGTATAGAATGAATCGACGGTTATAATCAATTCATCTGTGCTTGAGCATAATCCATCATTAACAGTAAGGGTGTATGTTGTTGTTATGTTAGGTTTGAAGTAAACTGGGTTTCCTGTTTGTCCGTCAGACCATTGATAGTTAATTCCTCCAGATGCTGTAACTTGTGTTGAGTCTCCGTAACATATAGTTTGGTCTACTCCTGCATTTGCGATAGGGAGTTCAGCTACAGATACTAATACTGAATCTTTAGCAGAGCAATTATTATCAGTTACAGTTACATAGAATAAAGAGTCTGTTAATGGTAAAACAATAGTTGATTGAGTATTAACTCCACTGCTCCAAGAATAAGTAATACCTCCAGTAGTAGATAATGTAGTGCTGTTACCTTTGCATATGGTTTGATCAGCTCCTGCTTCTGGAATAGGCAAAGCATTTACGGTTACAACTTGAGTAACAGAGTCGTAGCAAATAAGTTGCTTTTTCCCTACAATAGAGAAATCATCAATACGCCAGCCTTTATATGTTCCAGAAGCGTCTGTTGAACCAATGCCAAATTGTATTCTAAATAAAGTATTTTTATCTGCATAAGTACTAACGTCAAAAGTTTTTAAAGTCCATGAATTTTCTTGTATAGGTGTTGTTTGATTGGAATATATTGTTTGCCAGTTACCTTTAAACACTTCTAATACAGCAGCATCATTAGAGCTTTCAAAAGCTGAATTACTATAGAAAGAAATTTTTACTTCTTCATAATCCAAACAGTTAATCCAAGGTGATAGGAAGTATTTTTTTGTCAGATTATTCTCATAGCAACTGTTAATATAAGTTCCTAATATTCCATTATCTGAAGTGAAAGGAGAATAATCCTGAGTAGGGTTTTGATATGTTCCATCGCAAATACTTCCTGTAGAAACAGGTGCAATATCCCAGCCTCCTTCTCCATAACCTGACCAACCTTTTGTTTTAGTACTAAAATCATCAAAGAAAAAATTACTAACAACAGTGAATGTGTCGCTATTAACATATGTTATGGTATGGGTTCCAACGCCAGCAAGTTCTGGAGAAAATATACTATCATTGATTATTCCTGGTCCATAAAATACTCCTCCACTATGTTGTCCTTTTACAACAACAGAAGGTGCATTTTGACAATATTCAGCATCTAATCCTGATATTGATAAATTTAAACTATTGACAGTTACTATAATTTGTTCTGTAGCAATACAAGTTCCCTTGGTTCCAGTTATGTTATAAGTGGTAGTTGTTAAAGGTGTGACTGTTATACTACTATTGGTATATCCTCCTGTCCATATATAATTATCTGCTCCATAAACATTTAGAGTTATACTATTTCCTTTGCATATAGTTTGATCATCACTTGCATTAATAATTAAAGGATTAACGTATACAACAAGGCTATCCTTAGAAATGCAAGCTCCTGAAGTAGCGTAAATTATATATTTTGTTGTTGAAGGAGGAGTTACAGTTGGTGTTAGTGTGTTTACACCACTAACTATTGTTGCAGTAGGTGTCCAAGAGAAAGTAGTTCCATTACTTGTTGCATTAAATTGTATGCTTGCTCCAGTGCATATACTAACATCTGAACCTGCTTCAACAGTAGGAGGAGCGCTTACTATAATATTAACGGAACCAGTAACAGTACAACCATTAGAATTAGTAACAGTAACAAAATAATTTGTTGTTATTGTAGGAGAAGCAATAGGTGTTGCACTATTAATATTGTTTAAAGTTCCATCATTAGGAAACCATGTGTATGTCACTCCATTTGTAGCTTTGAGCATTGTTGTATCTCCACATACAGAATAACGATTAGCCGTAACGATAGTTGTTGCAACTGGATATAGATTTACTACAACGCTTTTTGACCCTTTGCATCCATTAGCATCGGTTACAGTAACTGAATAATTAGTAGAAACTGTAGGTGTCGCAATTGGGTTTGCTATATTTGCATTACTTAATCCTGTTGATGGCGACCAAATATAGTTTGTTGCCCCAGCGTATGTGGCATTAATGTTGGTGTTTCCTTCTGGACATATGGAGCCTCCCCCTGTAATAGTAATTACAGGTAATGGATTAACAGTAACTACAACATCATCAGTAGCAGAACAACCAAACCCATTAGTAATTGTAACTATATATGTCGTGTTTGTTGCTGGATTTGCTATAGGATCGTAAATATTTATAGCACTTAATGCTGTTGCTGGCGACCAAGAATAAGATGTTCCTCCAAAAGCACTAAGTGTTGTACTATTCCCTTGACATATAGTAACATCAGCGCCAGCACCTCCAACAGGAGGAGTATTAACTGTAACAGATACATTCCCAGTAACAGTACAACCATTAGAATTAGTAACAGTTACTAAATAATTCGTTGTTGTTGTCGGGGACGCAATAGGTGTTGCAATATTAATATTGTTTAAAGTCCCATCATTAGGTAGCCAAATATATGTTCCTCCATTGGTGGCTTTAAGCCTAGTTGTATCTCCTTTGCATATTGCAGTTCGATTTGCTGTAACAGTTGTTGTTGCAGCTGGATATACTGAAATTATTATACTTGCCGTATTTGAACAAGTATTAACATCCGTTCCTGTAACTTTATAAGTTGATGTGCTGTTAGGGTTTACATTTTGAATAGATGAAATATCGGCTGTATGTCCCCAAATATAAGTCTTAGCTCCTGATGCTGTAAGTTTTACAGTTGTTGCTGGACACACATTATTTTTGTCAGATGATATAATTACTGATGGCAAATTATTTACAGTAACTACTACATCGTCAGTAGCCGAACAACCGAAACCATTAGTAATTTTGACTATATAAGTTGTATTTGTTGCTGGGTTTGCAGTAGGATTGGAAATATTTGTAGCACTTAATCCTGTTGATGGTGACCAAGAATAAGAAGTACCTCCAAAAGCATTAAAAGTTGTACTATTTCCTTGACATATAGTAACATCTGCTCCAGCACTTCCAACAGGTGGAGTGTTAACTGCAACAGATACATTACCAGTAACAGTACAACCATTAGAATTGGTAACAGTTACTAAATAATTTGTTGTTGTTGTCGGGGACGCAATAGGGTTGCTAACAGTTGTATCATTTAAAGAATTACGTGGGATCCATGCATATGTAATCCCTCCAGAAGCTTTAAGCCTAGTTGTATCTCCTTTGCATATTGCAGTTCGATTTGCTGTAACAGTTGTTGTTGCAGCTGGATATACTGAAATTATTATACTTGCTGTATTTGAACAAGTATTAGCATCCGTTCCTGTAACTTTATAAGTTGATGTGCTGTTAGGGTTTACATTTTGAATAGATGAAGTATCGACTGTATGTCCCCAAACATAAGTTTTAGCTGCTGATGCAGTAAGTTTTACTGCTGTTGCTGGGCATACATTATTTTTATCTGAAGATATAATTACTACTGGCAAATTATTTACGGTAACTACTACATTATCTGTGGCGGTACAACCAAAAGAAGTAACTTTTACGATATATGTGGTAGTTATAGAAGGGCTTGCTTTAGGGTTTGCAATATTAGCGAAATTTAATCCATTTGTTGGAGACCAGGAATAAGATGTTCCTCCAGAAGCATTAAGAATTGTAGAGTCTCCTTTGCATATAGTAGCATCTGCTCCCGCATTTGCAATGGGTATAGGGTTTACGGTAACTGTAATGGTTGCTGTGTTTGTGCATCCGTTAATATTTGTTCCAGTTACTTTATACGTTGTTGTAATAGTTGGGGCAACTTTGCTTCCTGTACCAAGAATAATGTCCCAAATATAAGAGACGGCGCCTCCTCCTGTAAGTGTTGTTGAATCTCCTTTACATATTGGGTTAGGGCTTGCAGAAGCAGTTACATTAGGCAAAGCATTTACAGTTATAGTAATGCTTGAAGTGTTTGTACAACCTTTTACATCAGTACCTGTAACAGTATACGCTGTTGTAGTAGTAGGATTTACTATTTTAGGGTTTACAAAACTAGAAGGATTATTCCAAGCATAAGTATTAGCTCCAGTTCCTGTAAGATGTAATGTGTCATTTTTGCATATAGCTGTTTTTGTAACACTTATTCCAACTGTAGGCAATGGATTTACTTTTATAATGTATGAAGCAGTGTTTTTGCAAGCATTTGCGTCGGTTCCTGTTACTGTATATGTAGTGTTTATTATTGGTTTTACATATTTTGATGCTCCAGATCCAAGAGAATTACTCCATATATATGAAGTTGCTCCAGAAGCTGTAAGTCTTGAAGAGTCAGTATTGATACATATTTCATCTTTTGTTGCTGTAATCGTAATATTAGGCAAAGGATTAACAAACACCTTTACAGATGCAGTTGTTGTGCATGATGTTATTGTGTCTCTGGCAGTAACGATATAAGTAACAGTTGAGGTAGGTATAACATTCTTTACAATAGCTCCAGAAGCACCATTACTCCAAGTATATTTTACAGAAGCTCCTCCAGAAGCTGTAAGTTGAACTGTATCATTTTTGCAAATAGTATCTTTGTCAACAGTCGCAGTAATAATAGGCAAGGCATTAACTGTTATTCTTGAGGAAGCCACATTTGCACATCCTTTTGTGTCTTTTCCAGTAACACGATAGGTGGTATTTATTGTAGGAGAAACTGTTTGTATTGCTCCTGTATCTAAACCATTATTCCATGTATAAGTACCTTTAAAGCCAGCTCCAGATGCGGTAAGAGTTATGCTATTCCCTTCACATATTGTAGCATTTGAAGGCGCAATACTAATATTAGGCAAAGGGTTTACAGTTACTATAACAGAGTCAAAAGCACTACAGCCCCCAGCGTTGGTTATAGTTACGCGATAAGTTGTTGTTATAGTTGGTTTTGCCCAAGGACTAATAGTATCTTTATTGCTAAGAGTTGACGAAGGTGCCCAAGAATATGTGGATGTTCCTCCTGCTAAATTTTTTGCAGTAAGTTGCACACTATCATTCACGCAAATAGTCTTATTAGCTCCTGCATCGGGATTAACATCAGCCCAAACATAAGTGGAAGCTGTAGACTGGTTATTGCAAGTGGCAGTAAAAGTTCCTGAAACTTTAAAATCATCAATACGCCAACCTTTATATTTATTGGTTGCATTTGTTGGTCCTATCCCAAAACGAACACGAAAATTAGAATTATTATCGGCATAAGTAACATTGTTAAAACTAGGAAAAGACCAGCCAAAGTTATTGACAGCCACTTTTGACATTTTATGCCATAAATTATCTGTTCCCAGTACTTCTACAGAGAATGTGTCTAAAAAAGTACTAAAAGATGAACTTTGTGCAAATTGAATTGTAACATTTGTAAGATTAGAACAATTAATTACAGGGGATGTTATATAATATGTTTGAGGAATATTAAGATTATAACAGCTATTAATAAAAGTTCCCAGAACAATGCTATCGTTTGATGTTAATGTCGCATCATCTGGAGGTTGAGCAGACCCGACACAAGCAATAGCAATGTTAGGGTTTATTGCTTTTCTTTCCCATCCACCAGAATCTAATGCTCCTACATCATAACCAGTCCAACCTTTATCTGTGGAAAAATCATCTTGAAAAGAAGTTATTATTATCCATGGATTTTCAACATAATCATAAGTGATTGTTTTTGAGCCAATGCCTGCAACAGAAGGTGTAAAAGTTGTAACACCTAATACAGTTAATATACCGGGGCCCGAAAATGTTCCTCCAATAGGATTCCCTGTTAAAGTGACAGCAGGATTACTAAAACAATATTTTGAAGCAAGCCCAGAAATAGCACCATTTTGAGTGGCAACATAAACCATTACATTGTCTGTAGCTGTAAGTCCTCCACTAGTTACTTTAACAGTGTATTTTGTATCTATTATTGGTTTAGCATAAGGGTTTGAAGCAGAGGTATTAGTAAGTCCTGTTGATGGGTACCAGGAATAAGTATACGTGCCAGTTCCTCCTGTTGCAGTAGGGGTGCCTCCAATAATAACACTATCTCCGGAACAAACTACTTGATCCCTGCCTGCCTCAACAATAAGTTGGGCTTTAGAAAAATTTATGCTAAAAATAAAAATAAATAAAAAGATTAGCTCCTTAATGTTATATGTAAGTAGCAATCGTATATATAGTATAAGTTGTCTCATATTCAGTGCCAAAAAGTAAAATAAAAACATCAAATATACGAATTTTTTTTAATAAATATTCAATTTTTATAAAAAAAATCGGTGTAATAAATAAATTATTCTATAATCAAGTCATTTCTCATGAATTTTAATTATATATTACACAAAACGGTCCATTATTATGGAATAATATATTCGTAAATTAGAGAAGCTTATATTCACAAATAATTACTATTTAATTTAGTAATAAAATTTTCAAAATAAGTTTCTATTGAGAGTGTTTCATAAAAAATTGCATAATTATTTAATTAAGTTAACATTTTGTAAAAGGAGGGTGATAACAATATCTTTTTGTTAATTTCCTTTATAATTAAAGAATTATAGTCATTTTTCTTAATGTAAATAATTTATTTACGTACACTAATGCTTGTATTTAAAAAACTATTATTATTTTTGCTACCAATTCGATAGCTTAAATAACATTAATCTTGTTGAATTGTTGGTAATAACAATAAGCATTTTTGATAAATGGAATAAAGTAAAAATAACATAATTATAAACATAAAAATGAGCCCAAATTTTAATCTAAATAATTTTTATAAAAACTTATCAATAAGGAATAAACTTATAATGAGTTTTTTTTGGATATTGCTTTTCGTACTTATAAGTTTTGGATATTTATTTTGGAGTAGTATGAATGACGATTTAGATTCTTCATATAAAACGGATGTAGCAGGACGAATGCAAATGTCAAGTCAGAAAATAGCAGCATTAACATTTTTAATGACTAACAAAAATGAAAATATTAGGAATGAAGCAAAAGAAGAATTAATTAAAACTATTGATTTATTTGAATCAATAATAAAAACACTAAAAGATGGAGGAATTATAGAAGGTACCGATTATTTGTTAAAACCAACTATAGAAAAAAATATTTTAATTAATATTCGTGAATTAGAAATTCTTTTTTCTGATTACCATGAAAATGTAAAAATACTTATTGATAACCATTTATTTGTAACAACTCCCTCTTATATTACCATAAATTCAAATGCACTGGAGTCGAGTATAGAACAAATAATAAATCCTATTGTAGAAAATGCTTTGCAAAGAGGCATAAATGATTTTATAAAAGGAGATATTTTAAAAACTACTAATAAATTAACAGAACTATATGCAGAAAATGATGCTAAGATAAAGTCAGATAAAATAAAATTAAGAAACATCCTTTTTAGTATATTATTATCAATGATAATAATAGTTATTGCTTTGAATTTTGTTTTAATGCGAAAATACATTGTTATTCCAATTGGGAATATCTCTGATATTGCAAATAAAATAGCAGAAGGTAATCTTTCAGTAAAAATCACTTATAATAATATAAAAGATGAGTTGGGAAGAATAGGAATGGCTATAAATACTTTAGTAAACAACCTTAGGGAGTCTGCTCAGTTTGTAGTTCAAATAGGACAGGGTAATTTTGATGCAAAATATAATGTTAAAATTAGTGAAGATATAGATATAGCAAACGATAATTTAGGCATAGCTTTGTTAAATATGAGAGATAGATTAAAAAGTATTGCCGAAAACGACAAATCAAGAAAATGGGCAACTGAAGGTTTTGCTAAATTTGGAGATATTTTACGACTTAACAATAATGATTTTAAAGAATTAAGTAATAGCATTATTTCAAACCTTGTTAAATATTTAAAAGCTAATCAAGGCTGCATGTTTATTATTAATGATAATAACAATAATGATTTTTATTTAGAACTAGTAGCTTGTTATGCTTTTGAAAAAAAGAAATATTTATCAAAGAGAATAAGTAAAGGGGAAGGAATTGTTGGTCAAGCATGGCAAGAGGGGGATTATATTTATTTAACTGAAGTTCCTAATAACTATATAAATATCACGTCAGGTTTAGGAGGTGCAAATCCAAGAAGTATATTGATTATGCCATTAAAAATAAACGAAGAAATTTTTGGAATAATAGAATTAGCTTCATTTGAGGAATTTTGCTCATATGAAATTGAATTTGTGCAAAAACTTTCAGAAAGTATTGCTTCTACAATTTCTACAGCAAAAGTAAACATTCGTACAAAAGAACTTCTAGAAATATCTCAACTACAAACGGAGGCAATGAAAGCACAAGAAGAAGAAATGCGACAAAATATGGAAGAACTTGCTGCTACACAAGACGAAATGTCTCGTAAAGGAGCAGAATTAGAGATTGTTCTTAATGCCGTAAATTCTACAATAGGAACCATTGAATACGATCTGCACGGTTGTATATTATCTGTCAATAAGTTTTTCCTTGACATTACAGAAATGAAAGAAAAAGATGTTATAGGTAAAAAACACTATGATTTTGTAAATAAGAATATAATTAACGATAAAGATTATAATGAAATATGGGACAAAATAAGTGATGGTATAACTCATAAATGTGAAATGAACTATATTTTTCCTAATGGAAAAAAAATATGGTTACTTGAAACTTATAATCCAATTAAAGATATGGATGGGAATATTATAAAAGCTTTAACAGGGGTAATTGATATTACGATAAACAAAAACTTACTTCTTGATGTTCAACAACAGAATGAAACGATGAAAGCACAAGATGAAGAACTTCGACAAAACATAGAAGAAATAGCTGCAATGAATGAAGCAATAGAGAAAGAACAAGAAGAGTTTAAAAAACTTAAAGAAAATGAATTAAAAGAACAAATCAGAATAACAAATACTTATGAGGATGAAATAACAAGTATGATGAATCTGTGGACAGAACATCTTGAAGGTGCAGAGAAGATGCTTGCGGAAAAATACGTTAACAATTGTAATAACAATAAATAGTATGAATATTGATTTTTATTTAGCAAAACATAAACATCTTATGTGGAAAATTAGGCTGAAAGCTTTTTTAATAGGTTTAAAAGATATGGAAGAAAAACAAGTTGTTTCGCATCATGATTGTGACTTGGGAAAGTGGCTTGATAATTTTGCAATGAATGAATATAAAAATATTGAAGAACTAAAAAAACTCGAAAAATTACATATTAAAATGCACAATGTTGTTGCAGACATAGTAAGAGTAAAAAATGAAAATAATATGGAAGAAGCTTGCAAATTATACAAAATGATGAAAGCTTATTCTGATAATATTATTGCTTTACTTGATATAGTTGACAATAAATTAAAACAAATTGGATGAATATGCTCTAAAAACAAAAGACCTCACAGTTTAAATAAACTGTGAGGTCTTTTTGTTTTGTGTGTAATAGATTTTAAGCTCCTAAAGTAGCTACCATAACTGCCTTAATGGTGTGCATTCTGTTTTCAGCTTCGTCCCAAACAATTGAAGCAGGTGATTCGAAAACATCTTCAGTTACTTCTAATCCATCAAGTTTGAATTTTTTAAATACATCTTCTCCTATAGTTGTTTCTCTGTTATGGAAAGCTGGAAGGCAATGTAAGAACTTAACATCAGGATTGCCAGTTAATTTCATTAATTCTTTATTTACTTGGTATGGTTTTAATAATTTTATTCTTTCAGCCCAAACTGAATCAGGTTCTCCCATAGATACCCATACGTCAGTGTAAATAAAATCTGCATCTTTTACTGCTTTTTTAACATCGTCAGTAATAGTTATTTTTGCTCCAGTAGATTTTGCAATTTCTTTACATTCTTTAACTAATGCTGCACTTTGTTGTAAAGATTTAGGAGCTGCTGTACGAAAATCCATCCCCATTTTTGCAGCACCAACTAATAATGAATTTCCCATATTATATCTGGCATCTCCAAGATAGCATATTTTCATTTCATTATATGGTTTATTACTGTGTTCTTTCATAGTTAAAAAATCTGCTAATATTTGAGTTGGATGATACTCATTAGTTAAGCCATTCCAAACAGGAACTCCTGCATACATTGCTAATTCTTCAACTATTGCTTGTCCGAATCCTCTATATTCAATACCATCATACATGCGTCCTAAAACTCGTGCTGTATCTTTCATTGATTCTTTTTGTCCTATTTGAGAACCTGATGGTCCTAAATAAGTTACATGAGCCCCTTGATCATAAGCTGCCACTTCAAAAGCGCAACGAGTACGAGTTGAAGCTTTTTCAAATATAAGAGCTATATTTTTCCCTTTAAGTTTTTGTTGTTCTGTACCTGCATATTTAGCTTTTTTCAAATCTAAAGATAAATCAAGTAAAAACTTAATTTCTGCAGGGGTGAAGTCTAGCAACTTCAAAAAATGACGATTTCTTAAATTAAAAGCCATGTTGTATAAATATTAGGGTTATTAAATTATTTTACTATTTTCGTTCCACAATTAGGGATTTGTAATTCTTTTGCTTCTGTAATTATCGTTTCGTGTCCACCATTAACAATAAAGTTTATAGCAGCTCTAACTTTAGGAGCCATACTACCTTCCGCAAAATGACCTTCTTGTATGTATCTGTTTGCTTCTTCTATAGTTATTTTGTCTAGTTTTATTTCGTCTGGCTTATGAAAATTAATACAAACTTTTGGTACATCTGTAAGGATATAAAACTCATCTGCATTAATTCTTGCTGCAAGCATTGCTGAAGCAAGGTCTTTATCTATAACAGCATCTATACCAACTATTTCTTTTTTGTCATTATAGAACACAGGAATTCCGCCACCTCCAACAGTTATTACAATATTTCCCTCACTTGCCAATTGTTTAACTATTTGTGAATTATTTATTTCTATAGGAGTTGGGGAAGCAACTACTCTTCTCCAACCTCTTTTTCTAGGGTCTTCATTAAATACCCATCCATTTTCATCTATAAGTTTTTGAGCTTCTTCTTTTGAATAAAATGGACCTACAGGTTTTTGGGGATTACTAAAAGCAGGATCATTTTTATCAACAAAAACTTGAGTAACAATAGTAACTATATTTTTATTGATATTGTGTTTTAAAAGTACGTTTTTAAGTTGTTGTTCTATAATGTAACCTATTGATCCTTGTGTTTCTGCAACACAGAAGTCAAGAGGCATTTTAGGTACTTTGTAATTATTTAATCCTGCTTCATGTTGAAGCAATACATTGCCTACTTGTGGACCATTACCATGTCCAATTACAATGTCATAACCTTTTTCTATTAGGTAAACCAAGTTTGAACAAGTTTCATAAACATTTTTTTCTTGTTCATCAAAAGTTCCAGCTTGATCACCTTTTATAAGGGCGTTTCCTCCGAATGCTATTACTGCTAATTTATTCATAAATAATAATATTATTTTTTGCAAAAATATTAAATCTTATCAATAATCAATAAAATTTTTTTAGTGCAAGGCAAGATATTCAAATAATTTACAACTAAACTCGTTTGTTAAATATTATATTTTCAATATCATATAACTTTTACAGGGTGGTTACAAATAGACACAATATCTTTATTTGTAAACTATTCTATAATCTGGTATTGATTATAATGTTATCGTTTTATTTAACTAAAAAACAATAAATTATATGCAAACAATTTAGGGAAGCATTATTTATTTAGGATACTTTTGAATAAAAATAATTTATTTTATGTACTTTTGAGCCTTATAATATCAGCCAACTTATGCGACAATTAATATTTTTTATTTATATAGCTTTTTTATCATTAGGATCTTTTGCCCAAACGAATGAAGAAAGTATAGAATTGGCTAATCAATATTATAAAAATAAAGAATATGATAAGTCAAATATTATATATGACAAGCTTATTAACGATAAAAATGTAGCAAAAACAATATTTAATAATTATGTTAATAGTTTATATGAGACAAAAGACTTTAAAGAAGCAAGCAAAATTATAAAGAAAATGATTCAGTTATTTCCTGCAACTTCTGTTTATGAAGTAGAACTTGGAAATAGTTATATATTATCAGGCAATCAAAAATCAGGTAATCAGCAATTTGATAATATTTTAAAAAACATTAAAAATAACAAGAGTAATATCACGGAAATAGCTAATTCATTTATAAAAATTAAGCAGTATGAATATGCTTTAAGGACATTAAGAATAGGGGAGAGAATGTTCCCAAATGATAATACTTTTAATTTGCAAATAGCAGCCGTTTATCAGGAAATGGGCAAGATAAAAGAGATGCTTAATGAATATATAGGCCTTATTGAAATAAGCAATCTGTATATTAATGATGTGCAAAATTATTTACAAAATGCATTAGAAAATGATGACAATAAAATTATAAAAAATGCATTGTTTGATTTGCTTATAGCTAAAATACAGAGTAATCCAAATGAATATGTCTTTTCAGAAATGCTAATATGGCTATCTATTCAAGAAAGGGAGTTTGAACCAGCATTTAATCAGTCGAAAACATTGGATAGAAGATTAAAGGAAAATGGAAATAGATTATTTAACTTAGCTTCTGTATGTGTTGCAAATAAGGATTATGCAACTGCCGAAAAATGTTATCATTACATAATAGATAAAGGGAGCGACAATCCTTATTACTTTAATGCTAAATATGAATTAGTAAATATACAATATTTGCAAATCACAACAAAAGATAAGGATATTACAAAAGCAATTGAATTGAAGAAAAATTATGAAGATTTTTTTCATGAATTTGGCAAAAATGCTTCTACAATTACATTGATAAAAGATTATGCACATATTTTAGCATTCTACCTTGATAGTATTGATTTGGCTATTAACGAACTTGATGCTACAATAAATATGGGAAGTGTTAATCAGCTTAAAGGTGCTGAGTGCAAAGTTGAACTTGCTGACATATACTTAGTTGCAGAAGAGTTATGGGATGCTGTTCTTTTATATTCGCAAGTAGCAAGTGATTTTAAAAATGATCCTATAGGGCATTTAGCTAAATTCAAAAAAGCTAAGGTTTTCTTTTATATTGGAGAATTCAGATGGGCACAAAATGAGCTCAATGTTTTGAAAGCATCAACATCAAAGTTAATTTCAAATGATGCAATGGATTTATCTATAATTATAACTGACAATATAGGTGAAGATAGTTCTATGACAGAAATATCAATGTATGCAAGAGCTGACTTCCTATTATTTAAAAATAAAACAGATCTTGCTTTAGAAACGTTTGATTCGATTGTTAAGCTTTACCCATGGCATAGCATAGTTGATGAAACTATTTTTAAACAAGCAACCATATATGAATCAAAAAAGAATTATAATAAAGCTGATAGTTTGTACAAGTACGTTTGCGAAATGTTTCCTTCAGATATATATGCTGATGATGCCCTTTATGCTAGGGCATTGTTAAATGAAACTGAATTTAATAATAAAACTTTAGCTATGGAATTATATCAAGAAATAATTACAAAATATCCAGGAAGCTTATTTGTTGTTGAAGCAAGGAAAAAATTCAGAACACTTAGAGGAGATATAATAAATTAAAAATTAATGTACGATAATAATTACGTTCGACCAAAGAAAGCATTAGGACAACATTTCCTTACGGATGAAAATATAGCACAAAGTATAGCAAACTCATTAAATGATATTAGCAATTGTGTGTTGGAAATAGGACCTGGTACGGGTGTGCTTACAAAGCACTTGTTAAACATTTATGATAATTATTTTGTAATAGAAATTGATGAAGAATCAATTCGTTATTTATCAGAACATTATCCTGCATTAAATAATAAAATTATATCGGGCGACTTTCTTAAGCTAGACCTTAACACTTTTAATTCATTTCCTTTAGCCATAATAGGAAATTTTCCTTATAATATATCATCTCAAATTTTATTTAAGGTTTTTGAAAATATAGAGTTGTGTAATCAATTAGTTGGTATGTTTCAAAAAGAGGTAGCAGTAAGAATTTGCTCAAAAGAAGGTAATAAAAACTATGGCATTCTTAGCGTGCTTATTCAGGCTTTTTATGACGTCGAATATTTATTTGCTGTACCTCCAACGGTATTTAATCCCCCTCCTAAAGTTGAATCCGCCGTAATTAGATTAACTCGTAATAGTTTTTTTATGGATGCAGAACAAAGAAAATTGCTAAAAATATTAGTAAAAACTGCATTCAATCAAAGAAGAAAAATGCTTAGTAACGCATTAAAGCCTCTCCCAAAAGGTGATATCTCAAATATAGATAAAGATATATTAAAACTGCGCGCAGAGCAGCTAACAGTGCAACAATTTATCGAAATGTCGAAAAATATATTCGTGTAAAAAAATGTTCTAATTATTAAGTTTTTTTTAGTTTTGGATACTTAATAAATAGTGTAGTGGCTTATTAAAAACTTTTATGTGTCTCCTAAATAACTATGGGAAAACGTATTGTTTACTTGCTCAATCTCTTCCCAGAGTTATCCATTTTAGTGCGACAAAGAGAGAGATTGGGTAAATTTTAAAATCGCACCATTGTGTTTGGTTCTTATTTTTATTTCTTTAATCTAGTTATTTTATTAAACATTCTTGTATCCGTAACCTTTTTACACTCTGCAATAAATTTATTTATTGACATGTATGTATTTATTTAATTCTGTATATTTTGCAACAACAATTTCCATAAAACAGATTAATAGATATTGTTTTGCTTGTTTGTTGGTACAAGATAGCCTTTTACTTGTGATTTATTTAACATTTATCAATTACAACTTTTGAGTTCAACAAATTAATGAAATTATTAAAATATTTATCATCAACTATTTGATTATTGCCATTTCTTAATAACATTAACATTTCATGAATATCTCCCTTAATCTTTAGAATTGCAACTTCGTTCATATCTGTTTTAAACGCATTCAATATCAACCAAGTGATATAAAAATCTTGATAAGACCTTCTGAATGTTTTATTTTTCTTAACATTAAAAAATGAATTAATTTCTTCTTTAGTTGGGCTATTATTAAATATTTCTTTTAATTTAATAATCAATGTTTCCGTCCTATCAATACTTTTAACAAATAATTCCTTTTCTGTAATACTCTCATCTAATTTTATCAGAAAATCAGTAATTGCAGTTTTATTCTTTAATCTACATGTTATTCTGTCTCTCCTTGGAAATAAACCCAAAACTTTTTCGTATGTATTATCTTTGTCAATTTGATGAATTAAATACGACAATATGGTTATTAATTCTTCATTTTCCATTCTATCTGCTCTATCTTTGGTTTCAGTAGTATCTTTGCTAAAAAACCATGCGATATATTTATTTGTTACATTCTTTATTTTATCAATTATTTCTTTGTCTACTGTTGAATTCCACATCTCAAAGGAGTTATTATTAATTGGATAAGGTTTTTGATTTAAACGAATAAATAAATCAGTAGGTTCAAAACCCTCATTAAGATTCTCTTCAATTATTATTTCATCAACTACAAAATCTAAAATTTTATCTTTGTCAATATTGGACAATGAAGAATAATTACTGCCATTTAAATTGGTAAGTATTTTTAGTCCTTTAAGTTTATAACTATTGTTAATGGAGAACGTTAATTCATCGTTTTCATTTCTATACTGCTTTCCTAAAAAAGCAATAACAGATAATAACCTCTGTTGCCCATCAACAACTTCTTTTACTCCAGACTTTCTTTTATAAATAAAAATAGGTGGCAAATAAATTCCTAATAGAATACTTTCTATTATGGAAGATGCTTTGACAATTGAGATTTTTTCTTGTCTTTGATATGATGGACGAATCAAATATTTATTTGTAATTACATCTGAAAGAATTTCTTCAACTGGTTTTGATATTGGAGAAGGTTTGTTTATTCTAAGACTTTCAAGTTTTTTTATTACATCTTCAACATCACTATCTGTTTGTTTTAATGTTTTTATCTCATTTTTAAAATCATTACTCCGTAGATAAATATCAAAATTCAGCCCTGTTAGATTTCTAAATATATAAGCAGTATCTGTAAATCTGTCAATTATAGTCTTATAGAAAAATGAGTTTTCATCAGAATACAAATCAGCATTTTTTCTATAATGAGAGAGAATTGTCTCATATTCTCTCTCAATATCAATAACAAATGACTCTGCATCAATTATTCTTAATGCCCACAAAATTGTTTCATATAACAACTTGTACTTAGGTTTAAACTCTGATTTATTAAATCTATCATGAATTTCAATTACTTTTTTAATTTGGTTTATAAATTTTTGGGATTCACTATCTAAATTCTCAATACTATTAACAACTGTTTCATAAAGTATGCTTATTATTTCACTCCTTTCTGAACCTGTTGCATACTTTGATATTGGGAATTTAGACAATATAAACGATCTCCTTTTGAAATCTACCATTTTTTCTAATAAGTCTGGAGTCTCCAATTCGTTTGGAAAAAAACATTTTTTAAAACCTTCACGATACTTATGGTCGTCTTTCAACTTGTTTTCGAAAATATCAGACAGTTTATCATTGTCATATTTTGCACTATCAATTTCAACAGACGTTAGTGGTGTTATTCCAGTATTATATCTTCTAAATATTTCTTTTTTAATTTTATCCTCTATATTTGAATTTACACTTATAATAATTTCAAATTCAAACACACGAATGTTAGAATTCCAAAAAACGTTTTTAATTTCATCCTTTAATTTGTTAAATGTTTGTTTTGATAAAGCAGGTAAAGACATTAACCCTTTTTGAGTTAGCACAATATCATTTTCAATAAATCTCTTTAATGTTTCAAATCGTTGTCTACCATCAATTACTTCAATACTAGTTCCTGATTTAAATAATATTAACGGTGGAATTTCAGTACCGAGAATTACACTTTCTATAAAAAATGTTTGCTTTACATTATCCCAAACATAATTTCTTTGATAATATGGTTTGTAATCTATTCTTCTTAAATTTCTATCACTTAAAAAGGTTTTTATTGATAATGTTCTAGCTGTTATTTTTAAGCCATTCTTAAAAATATCAATAAAATTTTGTTCTATCAAATTCGCCATGTTAAATATTTTGTATGTTTTTTATTTTAAAATTAAATTCAAGATTTGGAGGACAATCTATGGTTGAGATAATAATTTGATCTTCTTCTGGCAATTTAAATTTATTAAGAAAAAGTACAGAGTATATTTGCCTTGATATTAGTTTTTTAATTCTTTCTTTCGTTAAGGTTTCATGATCTTCCAGATCATTTTTGATAAATTTTAAGATAAATTGGAATTCGCTTATTATTTTTAATTCAATCCATACTTCAATTCCTAAAATTTTTGAATTAGTTGAAAAATCTACATCATCAGCTACTTCAATACTTGAGAATTTATTAAATCCCTTTATAATATATGCTCCTATTTCCGAAAGAAAATCCTCAAACTCATATTTTACATCAACGTTTAAATCTGAACCAATTTCAATTTTATCTAAAATACTTATATGCTTTAAGATATCATACTTAACAACATAAGGTCTAACTTTAACACCTAATTGGGTGTGATAATTGTAATAAAGTATTAATAACTCGTCATCAGATAATTGAGAACGTAACAACTTAAAATATTGTTGTTTTTTATCTTCATCAAGAGAGCTTGAATCTATTAACATAATAATTCTATACAGAGTTTTAAAATAATGTGAAAGTTCGCTTTTATTATTATGAAATACCTCCACATATTTAGCTTGAATTAATTCTATTGATGCTACTAACGTTTGTTCTTCAATATTTACTTCAGAAATAGATTTATAAATGTCCCCAAAATAATTTGTTTTTTTTATATTAAGTGTATTTTTTAATTCAATAAACACGTTTAAATATGAAAAAAAACTACTATCAAATTGCTGTAATTTTGCCGTGTATGTTTGTTCTTTTAAATCTTTAGTTTGTTGCTTGTAAAGACTTGTTTGCTCCCTAAATAAAAGTGTTTGTTCTTCGTATACTTTTCTAGTCTCAATTAATTCCGTTTTCTGAGCTTTAAATTCTTCCACTTGTTGATGCAATGCCGTATTTTGTATTTTTAAATTTTCTTGATTTATGTTAATGTCTTTTCTTTGTTCCTTTAAAGCGACATAGAATAAAATTACCCCAGCCAAAGAAAATAAGCTACCAATTATTCCTCCAATGAAATCTCCAAATTGGGCGACTTTCTCTTCATCAAGTATTGTCGAAAATGACCAATTTCCAAAAATAAGAAATATAATTATAACTATTATTATAAAAAAAAAACCACCAATGATAAATGTTTTTCCTGTTTTTTCTGAAAAGAAAATTTCTTTTTCAACTACTTGTTTGAGTTTAGTCATATAAATATTGTTAGAATACTTTTGTTTTGTCTTTTTTACATTTAACCACCAACTTGTTTATAACCTCACCAAAAATAAAGCTATACCTTAAATATATTATATAGCTTAATTGTTTATTTATGGTTGTTGGTTTTCAATTGCATAAAAAGCATATTACAAATCAGCAAATATATAGTTTCACTTTCCCATTTTGATTTATGAAAATCCATTACTAATTTTCTAAATCATTACAAATATAAATAAGTTTTTTAGATTGATTTAATTTTTTATAAAAATTTTTTCAATTCCTTGTCATTTCGTTAATAAATGTATCTACAAAGTTCAATATTTTTTTCAAAATTCTTTCACCTACCGTTTTACGTTGCAATACACTTGGTTTTTCTCCTTCTATTAATTCCAATATTTCGTCTCTCAATGGTTCTCTTTCTGCGAACATGCTTCTCTTTGTTTAGGCATTGTTGTTGTTAAATTTATCGGTATTCCAATTTTGGAGGTTATTTACTATATAGTTTTTAATACGTTGGTATTCCCAATCGTTTCTGATAATATGATCGTGGTAATTGGGTTGAAAAAAATGGTTGTTACGGTTGTATTTGGGCATCGTTATTTTATTCTCATCAATATAATTATCAATTTTTTTATTTACAGCAGATTTAAAACATGCAATAAATGACGAAATTGATTTTGGTAAACGAATCGCAGGATTACGTTTAATTGTTGAATTTAAAATATTTGGTTGTGATTCCATAAACGGTGATTGATTATCCAATACAACAATGGCGTGTATATGGTTTGGCATTATTATAAATTCATCCAAAAACAATTCATTGCGAATTTCAAACGATTTATACCATTCCGATTCAACGATATTCCCAAAATCGTATAATTGTAGAGACGCACGGCCGTGCGTCTCTACGTTTTCGTGCGTCTCTACAATTTTCCCTAAATTACATTCTCTATTTTGAGTTACAATGGTTAGAAAATAAATGCCA
>Ga0154552_1068_pt2 | contig 53322 bp, 37 predicted proteins | sample RifGroF2_FD_105695 | JGI IMG/M metagenome (GOLD analysis project Ga0154552, IMG submission 105695) | Bacteroidetes bacterium GWF2_29_10
TGAGCCCCACCACCAATAGCTTCACAATTAGTTTTAGCTGTAGCCCAATTCGCATTAGCCGTAGAGACATAATATCTTTTTCCATTAAGTTTTCCTTTATAAGTGAATCCAGCAACAGTTACATTAGTGGTATCGTTAACTGGGAGAAAATGAATACTATCACAAGTAGTAACAGGAGGAGCTGTAGGAATTGTGTCTGGAGGAACTGGAGGAACTGGAGGACAGTTTGGAGGACATCCAGGAACTGGAGGATCAACAGGAGGAGGAGGAGGGGTTGCTCCACCCACAGTAACTTCTCTCCAAACGGAACAAAGTCCAGGAGTGAAACAAGGTGTTGGAGAGCCTGCAGCAGTAGTCATTCCATTAATCACAGATTTTCTAGCGCACCAACGATATTTCGTTCCAGCTGTTAAACCTGTAACGTCATAAAAAGTAGCAGATTGTCCTCCTGGAACCCATGTTACAGCATGAGTAACCCATGTTCCAGAACCAGCTGGTTGTTCTTTTTCTATAGTTAATTGAACAGCTTCACCATCGACTCCCGTATTTTCAGTCCAAGTAGGCTGAGTAAGTGCATCCCATTCTGCTCTAAAGCTTGTAGCAGTAACGTTTGTAGTTTTTGTTCCAAAAGGAGCTGTTTGCCATTGAGTAGAATGAACCACTCTAAATTTTATTTCACAAGTAGGAGTTGAAGAGCGATCATAAAAAGTCTTTCCATCATCAGTAACCAAAACACAACGATAATATTTTACAGGGGAATAATCATCTGTAATAAGAGTAATACTTGTAGGATTAGATCCAAATTTCATCCAATTACTTGTTCCATTATTTGAAGATTGCCATACTCTTTTATATTTATAATCAGGCCATGGAGCTCCTGCAGGGTCATTATAAGAGTCTTGAAATGGTAATACCCCACCACCCATATCAAAAGCTGTATTTACTTTAAATTGCTGAGAGAACTTATTACAAACATAAACATTAATAGTCTGCCCACAATGTGCAGCTGTTAAGCATCCTGTATTAGGTCCCGGGGCATAAGGAACATCTGGCGATGTCCAAGTAGCCCCCCCCGTACTTATGTTTATTGACCAGTTTGGAACTCCTGCGCATTGTGAATAAGCATTATTATATGAAAAAATAGTTATTAACAGAGTTATTAACAGGGAAAGTTTAATTTTATTTAATTGGCGTAAAGGCCTATCAATCAAATAGGTAAAACAAAAATGATTATAATATTTCATTCCTTTTCAGTGTATAAAATTCCTAAAATTTATATATTTTAACCCACAAATATAAGTTTTTTTACGAACAAAAACTAAAAAAGATAAATTTTTTTTAGTTTTTTATTTAATTGTCGATTGAAAGATACATAAATCATATGAAAAGTGAAAACGTTCACGTTTTTGAAAAAATGTATGGCACGCGAACATAGGTGTGGCAAAAATGTATGGAACGCTGATGACGCTGATGCTACGCAACGCGGATTTACACGGATTTTTTTTAATATAAAGAGAATGTAGGTTTGGCAAGAATGGATGGAACGCAGATGACGCAGATGCTTCGCAACGCGGATTAACACGGATTTTTTGTAGATGTAACGAGAATGTAGGTGTGGCAAGAATGTATGGAACACGGATTAACACGGATATTATTGAAAATTATCTGGGTTTAGGTTTTATTTTCTTGTATTTTCAAAAATTTTTCTTTTGAATTCTGGATTTTTACCAAAATTTAATAATAAGCCTACCTCCTTATCTGTTGCTTTTAAATAATTAATCAATTGACATTCAAATTCGTCTACGATACAATCGGTTGCTTTTAATTCTAATATTATTAAATCATTAACAACTAAATCAGCATAATACTCTCCTACTTCTATTTCTTTGTAATAAACTTTTATTTGTTTTTGTGCCTCTACTTTAAAATTTCTATTTTTTAATTCTAAATATAAAGCATTCTGATATACCTTTTCTAAAAAACCATAACCTAACTCATTATACACCTCATAAAAAATGCTAATGATTTTATCTGTTAAATCTTTATGTAATAATTCCATGATTCATAATATCTAATTTTCAAATACAAATATACAAAAATTTATAAATAAAATGTAGATGTGACAAAATGCATGGCACGAAAGAATGTATGGAACGGAGACGTAGGTTTGGCAAGAATATATGGAACACGGATGACGCTGATGCTTCGCAACGCAGATTAACACGGATTTTTTTTTAATATAACGAGAATGTAGGTGTGGCAATAATGTATGGAACACGGACGTAGGTGTGGCAAAATGTATGGAACGCTGATGACGCAGATGCTTCGCAACACGGATTAACACGGATTTTTTGTAAATGCGACGAGAATGTATGGAATGAGGATTAACACGGATATAATCTATAGAAATTGAAAAAAGCCTCACAGAATTGTTCTGTGAGGCTTAAAAAAACATTAAATTAATTATGTTTTAGTGGGATATTATTCGGTTATAATTAATTGTTGATGAGATGTGTTTTTATCTGCAACAATTTTGATTATGTATGTGTTTGGAGATAAACCTAGAGTATTTACTGTATATTTGGAAGAACCTTGTGAGGCGTTTCCACTGTAAATGTCTGCGACTTTACTACCAAGTATGTCATAAAGCTCTATCTTCAAGTACGTGTCTTGAGGAATAGATAAATCTATTGTAGCATTGCTGTTTGTTGGATTTGGATAAAGATTAACAGAAAAATCATCTTGATTATCTTTTGTTATGATATTGCTATTTAAGTTCTTTTTTAAAGGCAATGTAACAAATGATTCTATACTAGAAAAATTAGAATAATATGTTTCCGAGACATCACAAAATGTTCTTATTTGCCAGTCATAAGTAGTATTTGGAATAAGCATATCATTAGGATCGCAACTCACACATCCTATTTGTTGTGTATGTGTAGGCTCATTAATCCAAATATAATGCCATGCTCCACCTGATATACCCCATCTTAGAAGGTAACGATCTGCTTCTGGCATTGAATTCCAAGACAATTGAGCAGATGTTTTAGTAACATTAGATGTAGTTAATCCTGTCGGTGTTTCACATGTATTAGTTGTAAAGAATTGAGCTGTTGTATAATCAGAATAATAACCTCCAACACAGAAAGTTCTTACTTGAAATTCATAAGTAGTCGCTTGTGCTAATGTAATTAACTCTTTCATATTTTCAAGCGAAGTTATATTTGCCCATGAATATGTACCTGAAGGAGATATTTTGTACTTCATAAGAAATCCCGTCGCATTATCTACAGGATTCCAACTTATTTGTGCACCCTTAACAGTTATATCTGTCACAGAAGGTGATACCTGCCCACAAGTACCTGATATTAATGCTACATTAATAACAATAGCGTCTGAACTTGTGCAACCGTTTTCATTTATTGTTAAAGTATAAGTTGTTGTTGCAGCAGGTGCAGGTTTTATTGATTTTGTTGTAGCTCCTGTTGACCAACTATAAGAACAATTATCATTTGAAGAACTAATCGCAATATCTTGTCCAGTAACAACTGTTTTCGGTGATGCAGGGTCAATAAATGGACTTCCGCCACTGTAATAAAAAAGTCCAGCTTCTGCAATAGGGTTTACTACTGTAACAACAACATCATCTGAAGCAGTACAGCCAGAATTATCAACAGTAAGGGAATAAGTAGTAGTTGCTGTTGGTGTTACATTAATGCTTTGAGTAGATTCAGTAGTACTCCAAGTGTATGAAGTGGCGGATGCAGAAGTTAATGTGGTAGAAGAACCAGAACAAACTGTTTGATCTGCGCCAGCGTTGGCAGGCGGAATACCAATAGTTACTACAACCTGATCAGAAGCAGTACAGCCATCTGAATTTGTAACAGTAAGTGCATAAGTAGTGTTTTCTGTTGGCTCTACATAAATGTATTGAGTTGATTCAGTTGTACTCCAAGTGTATGAAGAAGCAGAAGCAGATATTAATATAGCAGAAGAACCTAAACAAATAGTTTGGTCATAAAATGCATTGGCGGTAGGGATACTAACCGTAACAACAACATTATCTGAAGCAGTACAACCAGAGTTATCAACAGTAAGGGAATAAGTAGTAGTTGCTGTTGGGGTTACAGTAATACTTTGAGTAGATTCAGTAGTACTCCAAGTGTATGAAGTGGCAGATGCAGAAGTTAATGTGGCAGAAGAGCCAGGGCAAACCGTTTGATCAACTCCTGCATTAGCTGGAGGAGTGCCAACCGTAACAACAACATTATCTGAAGCAGTACAACCAGAGTTATCAACAGTAAGGGAATAAGTAGTAGTAGTTGTTGGAGTAACGTTAATGCTTTGAGATGAAGCAGAAGTACTCCAAGTATATGAAGAAGCAGAAGCAGAAGCAGAAGTTAATGTGGCAGAAGATCCTGGACAAATAGTTTGATCATCACCTGCGTTAGCAGGACATGGGTTAACTTCAATGAGGCTAGAATATCGAGGTAAACCTCCATTAGTACCTTGAAAATCAATTTTTTTTATATAATTCCCGGAAAGATCACATTCAAATAAAACACCAACAGTATTATTATCTCCTGAAGTCATACCATAAAGGTTTTCATTTGACGCTTGTACTAATGAACTATATGGATAAATTCCATCAGTACCATTAAAACTATAAATTGTTGTGCATGTTGTAAAATCATATTTAAAAATATTACCCTCTCCATAAAATCCTCCTCCTGAAGTCACTCCATAAAGATTTCCATCTGTTGCTTTGATTAAAGACCCTATAGGCCAACTCCCATTTAATCCATCAAAATTGAATTTTATTGTATATTGATAATTAGAAGTATTGTACTGAAAAATAACACCCCTATAATTAGTTCCTCCAGAGTAAGTCATTCCATAAAGAATATTATCTGCTGTTTTAATTAATGAACCCCATGGCATTATTCCTCTTGTCTGATTAAAATTTAATTCTTCAGTATATGAAGAGCTCGAAATATCATATTTAAATAAAACACCATCACCAGTAGTTCCTCCTCTACTCGTCATTCCATATAACATTCCTTCTGATTCCTCTAGTAAAGAACCTGTTGGCTCTGCTCCTCGAGTCCCTCCACCAAAAGTAACTAATCTTGTATAGTTAGAATTACTTGGATTAAATCGAAAAATAACACCCATATTATAATATCCTCCCATTGAAGTCATTCCATAAAAATTACCATCATATGAAGATTGAATTAATGAACCTGTTGGATGTTTCCCATATTCCGATAAAAAACTATATTTTTTTATATAGGTATAATTACTTGGATTAAATTGAAATATTACTCCAAAGTCAGAATCTCCACCAGATTAAGTCACTCCATAAAGCATTCCATCGGATGCTTTGAATAAAGCTCCTGTTGGATATTTTCCATTTGTCCCATCAAAATTATACACTACTTGTTTGGTTATTCCCTGAAGCATCTGTTTTAAAAATAACACCATAATCATAAGTTCCTCCTTCAGTTGTAACTCCCCAGAGTTCTGTTTGGGAGAAAGAATTGGTGGAGAATAGAGAAATTGTTAGTAATAAGGAGAGGATTCGTATGAATCTCATCCATTTAAATTTTGTTTTCATAAATTTTAAGTTTTTAGTTAGTTATTTAGTAAATTTTAGTCAAGTAAAAAATCCTCCTTTCTTGTATTAACAATTAGTACATAAAAAATTTCTCAAATATAATAAAGTAATTTTAATTACAGTATTTTTTTTTGCTTTTTTTGTATATTTTTTATAAAGTATTGACGGTATTGGTGTTTACCTATATGTGAGATATTTTACAAGGATATGTGATGAGAATATAAGTGTGGCAAGAATGTATGGCACGCAAGAATGCATGGCACGCGGATGACACGGATGCTTCGCAACGCGGATTAACACGGATTTTTTGTAGATGTAACGAGAATGTAGGTGTGGCAAAATGTATGGAACACGGATGACGCGGATGCTTCGCAACGCGGATTAACACGGATTTTAATACCGCAAGTGCAATAATATGATTGTCAATTAATTGCATAAATGACTGATTGTCAGAATAAAAATTCTATTACTGTACATGAAAGGTACATGAAAGGTACTATAACAGTACATAAAAGGTACTATAAAGCTACATAGTCCTAAAATAGGTTTACACAAATAAATTAAAAAATTCTTTACTTGTTGCTGCAAGTATTTGATTTTAAGGAAGCTATACATCAAGCTAAAATAAGAGACTAGGAGCGATTATTTTTTATTTTGAAATACAAAGTTTATCTTTAGGTGATTTTTAATTGTGGGGCTTTTTTTTATTTGCGATATCCTTTTAGTGAATATTAACATAGTATCGCCCTTTCAGGGCTCGGATTTGAGCGGATGTATGCTTGCCACCCGCTTCGCAGGTGGTTATTATTGCATCGCTCCTTCAGAGCTATTAATTTGGCTTTGTTATTATCAAAAAAATCCTAATGACTAATTTTGGTTAAATAATAGTTTGTCGGGGAGTATAATATTAAATAAATCATAAGAGTCATGTGTTTTCAAAATGAAAAATAGTAAATTGTTTGGGATTAATAAAAAAAGAGTAATTTTGTCTAAAATTAATATATATTTATATAAAGTAGGATGAGCATAAAGCAACTAATTTCATTTATAGGAAGTTTGGTAATAATAATAGGAGTATTTATGCCGATAATGAGTATTCCAATGTTGCAGATAACGGTTAGTTATTTTGAGGGAGGTAAAGGTGATGGTGTTTATGTATTAATATTTGTTTTGATTTCAATAATTTTCACGCTACTAAAGAATTACAAATATATCTGGATTTCGATTGTAGGTATTATTGGCACAATGAGTTATTCTTACTTTAACATTAATAGTAGAAAATTGGAATTAGAAAATTTGGTTAATTCGAAATTAGAAAATAATCCTATAGGTGAGATTTTTCAGAGTTTTGCTGAATTAGCAATAAATTCCGTTAAGATAGAATGGGGATGGATTATTATTATTTTTGGTGTTTTAATATACGTATTAGTAGTTTTGATTACAATAAAGGATTTGTATTTGATAAAGCGTTAAAAAAAGAAAAGACTTTCTTTGTTATAAAAGAAAGTCTTTTAATTATTGAGGACTCGAACGGATTCGAACCGCCGTACAAGGTTTTGCAGACCTCTGCCTAGCCACTCGGCCACGAGTCCAAAAACGAGTGCAAAGATATAAAAAAAAATTGGATGGCAAATATTATTAAAAAAAAATTAAAAAAAAATCTAAATTGTGTAATTACAAAAAAAAATAATAATTTTGTTTTTTAAATTTATTGGATAAAATGATTTAATGAAAAAACTAATAATAATAATTTCTTTTTTAGTGATATTTTTGTTTGACAATGAGATAAGTTATTGTCAAAGAAATTATAATAAAAGAGCATTAAATACTACACGTTATAATGTTGCATGGAAAAGATTTAGAAATGAAATCCACTATTTTATAGGGGCAAGTAATTTTCTTGGAGATTTAGGAGGTGCAAACCAAATAGGGACTAATGGGTTGCGCGATTTTGATTTTCCGGCAATACGTCCAGGAGGAGGGATTGGTTATAGTTATAAGTTAACCCAAGGTATTAGCTATAGGACGACAATAATAGCTGGTTACTTATCAGGAGATGATAAACTAACTAAAGAATCATTTAGAAATAATAGGAACTTAAATTTCAGAACACCCATAATAGAATCCACTGCACAATTAGTATTTACAATGACCCGAGAACGTGAGGGGCACAGGTATAGATTAAAAGGTGTAAAGGGATGGAAGTACATAAATGTTACCTCTTATATTTTTGGAGGTTCTGGAGGATTTTATTTTAATCCACAAGGGAAAGACAATAATAATAAATGGAATAATTTAAAACCATTAAGTACAGAAGGTCAAGGTTTTGTAGCAACAAGAAAACCTTATGCTTTATTTCAGCCATTAATAGTAATTGGTCTTGGTTTTAGACGTAATATAAGCAGGGAATTTGCAATAGGATTGGAATACGGGATGCGAAAAACTTTTACGGACTATGTGGATGACGTTAGTTTAACCTATTTTGATAATGCGACATTAACTTCGAGTAAAGGAGATATAGCAGGATATTTAGCAGATCCTTCTTTACATAATCCAGGAGGAGGCGATACAAATCCAGGTCAACAGCGAGGAGATTTAAGTGATAAAGATGCTTACATGTTTATGTTTTTAACTTTAACTTATAAACCAAATAATCGTGATTTTGTTATGTGGGGTTTTGGACGAGGGAAAAACACTAATTACCGAAGATATTTTAGGTAAACAACAATATTTTAAAAAAAAATACATTATATTAATTCAAAAGTTCAATCAATTATTAAATAATTTAGTGAATAGGCATCACATTAAGAAACAATATCTCTTATTAATAATGTTTACTTTAGCATCAAGTGTTTGTATATCTCAAAGGACAGAATTAGGCTTATTTTTAGGAGGCTCTTACTATCTAGGGGATTTAAATCCGAAGAAGCATTTTTTGTTGACCGGTCCAGCAATAGGAGGATTATATAGATACAATCTAAATCCTCGTTTTACATTAAAGAATAATATTTATGTTGGATTGATAAGGGGAGATGATAAAATCTCAAAATCAAATGAAAACAGGAATTTAAATTTTACGTCTCCTATAGGAGAGCTATCCATTCAAATGGAGTTTAATTTTTTTCCATATGTCACAGGTCATAAGAAATATAAGTTTTCACCTTATATTTTTATTGGAGGAGCTCTTTCTTTTTTTCAGCCACAAACTGAATATAAAGGTCAATGGTATAAATTACAGTCATTATCAACAGAAGGTCAAGGGACAACATATAATACAGATAAGCAAAAATATTCGTTAATAAATTTTTCTATGCCTTTTGGCTTAGGTTTTAAATTTAGTATTAGGGATAATGTATGTTTTAGCCCAGAATGGGGGATAAGGAAAAGCTCTACGGATTATATAGATGATGTGAGCACGACATATCCGGATTTAGGTATTTTAGAGAGAGAGGTTTCCGAAGTAGCGGCAGCTTTATCAGATCGTTCAGAAAATACATTAACATCAAATAAAGAAGGAATGCAACGAGGAAATGCGAGGACAAAAGATTGGTATAGTTTTTTCGGAGTAACAATTACATATAAAATTAATAAAAGAAGGATGTGTGCGACATATAAAAAGAGTAAACCAATTTTTTATTATTAATTTAAAATTAATGTTAATGGAATGCTATTCTAAAAAATTATGTAGGTTTGTAAATATTTTAAGTAATAAAAGAGTATGTCATTTTTAGAATTATTAACAGATAATATCCCGCAACATGTAGCGATAATCATGGATGGGAATGGGAGGTGGGCTAATCAACAAGGGAAAGAGCGTGTTTATGGACATAAACATGGAGCAAATTCGGTAAAAGAGGTTGTTGAAGGATGTGGAAAGCTTGGTGTAAAATACTTAACATTATATGCATTTTCAACAGAGAATTGGAATCGTCCCCAAGAAGAGGTTAACTCATTAATGGAGTTATTAGTAGAAAGCATAAATGCGGAAGCAGATTCATTAATGACAAATAAAATAAGATTGCACACAATTGGAGACATAAACCGCTTACCACAATTGTGTTCTAATGGAATAGAAAAGGTAAAAGAGTTAACATTAAATAATGACAAATTAAATTTAATATTAGCGTTAAGTTATAGTTCTAAATGGGAGATAATCAATGCTGTAAAAAAAATAGCAATGGAAGTTAAAGAAAACAAACTAGACATTGACTCAATTAATTCCACAATGTTTGGGGATTATTTAAGCACTGCAAATATTCCCGATCCAGAAATATTAATAAGAACTAGTGGAGAATATAGAATGAGTAATTTTTTATTATGGCAATTAGCTTATTCTGAATTATATTTTACAGATAAATTATGGCCCGATTTTAAAAAAGAGGACTTATATGAGGCAATCCATGATTACCAAAAGCGAGAAAGAAGATATGGGAAAACAAGTGAACAAATAAACCAAGAAATAAAGAAATGAGGAATAAAAATTTTTTTGTAATATTATTTACAATAATTACTCTGCACACATACTCTCAAATAAATAATACGGAAATTGAATCGGACATTTACAATCCTAAAGAATACACTATAGGAGGAATAAATGTTACAGGAACTGAGAATCTTGACAATAACGCAATAATAATGTTGAGTAATTTGAATGTTGGTGATAAAATCACAATTCCGAGTGAACAAATTTCAGGAGCAATAAGCAAACTTTGGGATCAAGGTTTATTTTCAGAGGTTAATATTTTAACAGAAAAAATAGTTGGTGACAATATTTTTTTAATCATAGAATTAAAAGAACGACCTCGTTTATATTATTATAAGTTTTCAGGCTTAAAGAAACGCGAAGAAAATGATTTGAAAGAATTATTAAAAATCTCCAAAGGTGATATTGTTACGGATAATTTAATAAAGCGAAGTAATTCACAAATAGTGGAACATTTTACAGAAAAAGGTTATTTGTTTACAGATGTTAACTGTTTAATAAAACGCGACTCCTTACCTTTAGGGCAAATAGCCTTGACCTTTGAGGTAAAGAAGCATAACAAAATGAAGATAAACAAAATAAATATAGTAGGCAATAAAGAAATTGAATCAAAGAAATTAAAAAGGACATTAAAGAAAACAAAAGAAAAGCAGGTTTACAATGTGCTAAGAAATTCAAAATTTAATGAAGAAGAATATAAAAAAGATAAAGAAAGCCTTATAGAGAAATATAATTCACTAGGTTATAGAGATGCAAAGATAATTAGCGATACTTTTTACCGCTTTGATGAAAATACGATAAACATAGATATAAATATCACTGAAGGCGAAAAATACTTTTTCAGAAATATAACATGGGTTGGTAATACAAAATATGGAGTAAAAGAATTAAACAACAGGCTACGAATAAAAAAAGGAGATATTTACAATCAAAAATTGTTAAATACAAATCTATTTATGAGTCAAGATTCACGAGATGTAAGTTCTTTATATCTTGATGACGGATATTTATTTTTTAGTGCTACCCCTGTCGAAATTTTAATAGAGCATGACTCAATAGACTTAGAAATTCGTATTTATGAAGGGAAACAGGCTATAGTGAACAAAGTAACAATAGTAGGCAATGACAAAACTAACGATCATGTAATAATAAGGGAAATACGAACAAAGCCTGGACAATTATTTAATCGTTCAGACATCATTAGGACACAAAGGGAATTAGCTCAATTACGTTTTTTTAATGCAGAAAAGCTAAACGTTTCACCAAAACCAAACCCAGCAGATGGGACTGTGGATATAGAATACATAGTTGAAGAAGTGTCAACTGATCAATTGGAACTATCAGGCGGTTGGGGAGGAGGCCGAATTGTGGGAACATTAGGAGTTTCATTTAATAATTTTTCATTAAAAAATATAAATAATTCAAGTGCTTGGCGACCTTTACCATCAGGCGATGGACAAAAGCTTTCCTTACGAGCACAATCAAATGGTATTTACTATCAATCATATAGTGCTTCTTTTACCGAGCCATGGTTAGGAGGTAAACGACCAAATTCATTATCAGTATCTTTATTTAACTCCATACAAACCAATGGGATAAAAAAGGGAGAAGAAGGTCGTCAATCAGTTGATATAAAAGGAGCTTCAATAGGATTAGGAAGAAGGCTAAGATGGCCAGATGATTATTTTACAATATACAATGGGGTTAGTTTTCAAAATTATTCATTAAGCAGCTTTGAGGATTTTTTGTTTTCAGATGGTTATGCAAATAGTTTAAGTTTTTCAAGTGTTATAAGTAGGAATTCAGTTGATCAGCCAATTTATCCACGTTCTGGATCAGAAATAACATTATCGTTTCAATTTACACCACCATTCTCATCCTTTAATAAAAAGGATTACACAACTCTAAGTGACCAGGAAAAATATAAATGGATTGAATTTCATAAACTAAAATTTTCCACCTCATGGTTTACAAGAATAGCAGGGGATTTAGTACTTAATGCAAAAACTAACTGGGGATTTTTGGGAATGTATAATAGCGACATAGGCATTTCCCCTTTTGAAAGATTTTGGCTAGGAGGCGATGGACTATCAGGTTATTCGCTTGACGGAAGAGAAACAATTGGATTGCGAGGATATTCTAATAGTTCGCTAACGCCTTATGATGATGTAAACAAGAAGACAGTAGGAGCAACTATTTATAATAAGCAGACCTTAGAATTAAGATACCCACTGTCATTAAATCCTGCAGCAAGTTTTTATGTTTTAGGCTTTTTAGAAGCAGGAGATTCATGGCTTAAGTTTAAAGATTTCAAGCCATTTGATGTGCATAGATCAGCAGGAGTTGGGGTTAGATTATTTTTGCCTATGTTCCAAATAGGTTTAGATTGGGGTTATGGATTTGATGCTATTCCAGGAGCACCTGAGGCAAATAAAGGTCAATTTCATTTTTTAATAGGGCCTCCCTATTAGAAAATTATAGCATGATTTTTGTAAAAAAAATGATAGCAGCATAATTAATTAATTAAAAATTATATGATATGAAAAATTTGGTTATTTCAGTTAATAATTCTTTTAGGGGAATATTGATTGCTCTATTTATTTTAATAAGTGGGATGAGCTACTCCCAAAAGTTTGCATACGTTAATACAGAATATATATTAGAGAATATTCCTGAATATAGCACTGCACAAACAGAATTAGACAATCTCTCAGTTCAATGGCAAAAAGATATAGAGATGAAGTTAGCGGAAATAGATAAGATGTATAAATCATATCAAGCAGATCAAATATTACTACCCGAGGAATTGAAAAGAAAGCGAGAAAATGAAATAACAAAAAAAGAGAAAGAAGTAAAAGACCTTCAAAAGAAAAAGTTTGGGAAAGATGGAGAGTTATTTAAAAAGAGACAAGAACTAGTAAAACCTATTCAAGACAAATTATATAAAGCTATAGAAGATTTATCAAAGAAAGGTTCGTATGCTTTTATTTTTGATAAAGCAGGTCAGGTTACAATGCTATTTGCAGACCCTAAATTGGACAAAAGTGATGAAGTTTTACAAAATATGGGTTATAAAGCAGGCAAGAAAGAGAAGTCGAAATAAAGTTTAGTATTAAATTAGTGCAAAAATCAGGCTAAATTAAAGATCTGCAGGAGATTGACAATCCCAAACCTTAAAAAAACAGGAATAAATTACGAATATATATTATTACTGTGTTTCTATCAATAAAATCTTTAACAAATGTTTTCATGGTTTATTTACAGATATATAATTAAATTTTAGCAAATATTAGAATATTATTTTAGTTTACATTTGAGCAGTAATTATTAAATATATTATTTTGTTAGATTAACGAATTTAAAATTGATTAGAATGATAAAGTTTCTTGTTAAAAAAAATAATGTACATTTGTTTTTTTTAACATTCTTTTTTAGACATATGTATAAGTATCTTCTTTTATTATTATTAGTGTTAACGACAAATGTTTTATTTAGTCAAGAGTATTTAATTGATTTAGATAACAACAATATATTAAAGGATAATCAATTACATTTAAAAAATAAAAGTCTTAACAATGGTTATCTGGAACTTCCATTTCTTGATGATTTTTCAACACATGTAATTTATCCCGATAACAATTTATGGGCAGACAAAAACGTATTTATTAACAATAATTATGCAATAAAACCACTCTCACTTGGAGTTGCAACTTTTGATGGATTAGATGCAAATGGTATTATTTATGAGCATTTAACACATATTCCTTATGGAGCAGACACCCTAACATCACTACCTATTAGACTTGATTCCATATTTGGGAGTGAATCTAGGGCTTTAGGGGTAGCCGATTCCATTTATTTTAGTTTTATGTATCAACCTCAAGGTAATGGAGCGTCTCCAGAAGCAGGAGATTCTTTATCGCTAGACTTTTATTCTCCAATGTTTGATAAATGGATAAATGTATGGAGGGTAAAAGGAGAGTCTTATAATAGTTTCTACAGTGCGAACGGAGTTTCATTTAAGAATGTAATGCTCAGTATAAAAGATAGTATTTATTTGCAAAAGGGGTTTCAATTTAGATTTAGAAACAGAGTAAGTTTAATAAAGCAAAGCGATGAACCATCATGGGCAAGTAATAATGACCAATGGAATATTGATTATGTTTATCTGTCGAACAATAGAAGTATTTCTAATCAAGGAATATTAGATATTAGTTTTACGAATAATATAATTTCACAGATAAACAATTACACTTCAATTCCTTGGCAACATTTAAAAGCACAGACAAATAATCTGACAAAAGACAAGTTGGATTTAACTTATAAAAATAATCATACAGCAAAGACCCAAATAACACGCTCATTTAAGGTTGAGGACCTTTATGATGGGAGTATGGTTTATGAATTAAGTGGTGGAGTGCAAAACATAGATTCATTAGAAGAACAATCATGGACTGCTAATTTTGATTATGATTTTAATAGCTCATCTTGCAATAAGGATAGTAATTCTTTTAAAATAACTGAAACTTTACTAACAACAGCTATTGCGGATAAAATTAGGGAAAATGACACAAATGTATTTTATCAAAATTTTTACAATTATTATGCTTATGATGATGGCTCTGCAGAAAAAGGTTATGGCTTAAATTATGATAATGCGAAGATTGCATATAGATTTGATATTTATAAATCAGATATTTTGCGAGGAGTAGAAATATTTTTTAACAATGTAAAAGATAATTACAATGAATATGATTTTGATTTAGTTGTATGGATGTCAATCAATCCTGAAATAATCTTATATCAAAAGAAACTAGTAATTCCAATTACGGATAATGGTCTTAATCAATTTGGATTGTATAGATTTGATGATTTGGTTAACGTGGATATTTCATTATCTAATGAAATTTACATTGGAATTATTCAAAGCACAGTAAATAACATGAATATAGGTTTTGATGTTAATACAAATTCTAAAAACAATATATTTTATAATGTTGGTTATGGGTGGCAAAATACATCTTTTGAAGGGTCATTAATGATTCGTCCTATTTTTGGGAAAGAAATTCCATTAACAACATCCTCATTGAATGAACCAACATTAGTAGATGACATCTATGTATATCCGAACCCTTGTAATGATTTGCTAACAATCAAGCATCAACTAAAAAATTATGAAGTTAAAATAATAGATATACTTGGTCATATTTTAATAGATAACACTTATTCAGAACCTTATTTGACACAGATTAATGTATCCAATTTAGATAGAGGTATATACCATCTCATAATAAGAGATAATACAAGTAATCATATTTTTACAAAAAAGTTCGTTAAAGAATAATGCAGAAATTAAACAATAGTAAGGAAGATAATTATATTGATTACGAAGAAGATAATAGCGAAGAAGTAGAATTATTTGAGAATTTTCGATTTATTATAGACAAAGGGCAAAAACCAATACGTCTGGACAAGTATTTAATGATGCATATTGTTAATACTTCGCGAAGCAAAATACAGGCAGCAACAGAAGCAGGAAATGTTTTAGTAAATGATAAGAGTTCGAAGTCAAGCTATAAGGTAAAGCCTTTAGACAATATCTGCGTTTTATTGGCACATCCTCCACGCGAGTTAGAGATGAAAGGAGAAGATATCCCTTTGGATATCATTTATGAAGATACCGACATTATATTGATAAACAAACCTGCAGGTCTTGTTGTGCATCCAGGTTTTGGAAATTTTACGGGAACTTTAGTAAATGCATTGATTTATTATTTTGAGAATTCAGATAATAAAGAAGCATTTCCATACTTAGTGCACAGAATAGATAAGAACACCTCAGGTATATTAATAGTAGCAAAAACCGAATTAGCACAAGCAAAGCTAGCCAAAGATTTCTTTCATCATAATATTGACAGGACTTACTATGCTCTTGTTTGGGGTAACTTTGATAGTGATACAGGAACTATTATAGGTAATATAGCTCGCCATCCAAAAGAAAGGAAGGTTATGCATGTTTTTGATCCAATAGAAAATATAGGAAAACATGCTATTACGCACTATTGGGTTGAAGAAAGGTTTAATTACATTACATTGTTGCGATGCAAATTAGAGACAGGCAGGACTCATCAAATCAGAGCACACATGAAACACATCGGTCACCCTATTTTTAATGATGAAAGTTATGGCGGTTCTTCTATTTTACGAGGAACTACATTTTCGAAGTATAAGCAATTTGTAGAAAATTGCTTTAAAACATGTCCACGTCATGCATTACATGCAAAATCGTTAGGATTTAAGCATCCTCGCACAAATGAAGACATGTTATTTGAATCAGATTATCCAGAAGATATGGGCAGTTTATTGGAAAAATGGCGAGTTTACACGTCAAATGTGTATTGAAAAAGTTAAAATTTTAATTTTTTCTTATTTTCCTTCGAGGCATCTGTTCGTTTATAGACTTTATGTGGCTTATTATAAAATTAAAGTATTCTATACTATTAATTTTAAGAGAATTAGAGTCTATTTTTAAAGTAGTTGCACTTGTTTTTTCACGAATATTATTTCTTAAATTTTCAATGAAATCCTCTTTATCATTTTCTAAAATAATCATAAAGAAATCCATATTTTTATATTCAGGAATTAATTTAACGACTAATTTTTCTGTGCTATCAATAATTCCTTTATTATTAATTAAAAAATAATCCATGTAATTTTCATGGTCATTATAATAAAAAACAGAAAATAGTCCATCTTTATTATCATGAAATTCAGGTATATTAATAATATGACGGTCAAATTTAAAATCAAGCATATTATTTAACTTAGAACAGAAAGAAAAATCTTTAATAGCAATGCTTATACCAACTATTTCAAAGTCGGCACTTTGCTCTATTTGTAAAATATTCTTTTTTTTCACTAAACTGAATATGTTTTGTTCTTAATTTATTTACAAATGTAATTTAAAATTGAATAAAATCGTAAAAAATTAATTTCACAGATGGTAACATTAACATCGAACTGTCTCGTCCTAAAATAGGTTTACAAAAAAAATAGAATTACATGAAAAAAATTGTATGTCTTAGACAGGCATGCCCTATTTCTATGTTATATTTCGCCATATTTATATATTGTACTTATTATTAGCGTTTTACTAAAAAAAAAGGTTGGGGTGACTTTAGGGTAACTTTAGGGTGAAGTTAGGGTGAAGTTAAGGCGAAGTTAAGGCGAAGTTAAGGCGAAGTAATAGCATATAACGCAATGGAAATTAGCAAGTTAAGTATTTTTGTATAATTGATTGATTTGTAGCGTTTTGATAATTAGTGATAATGCAGAAAAAAAATTAATTTATATATTTAGATTATTAGCTACACTGTCCTTAATTAAACTATTAACATAGTTTATAATTATATCAGAATAATTTTGTATAGCTAAATCAACTTCCCATTTTTCTTTATTTCGTTCGCCAATATAATTTGAAATAGCTCTAATCTGTATGCTTTTAATTTTTTCATTTTTAGCAATATAAGCTACAGCATATCCTTCCATTGTTTCAATATCGGGGTTATATATTTTAGTCCAATTATTTATAATTTCTTTTTTTGCCGAAACAGAATTCACTGTAATTCCAGTACATTTTTTAAGTATTTCAAAACTTTGGCTTATATTTTCGCTATCGTTTTCTATATATTGATTTTCATCAAACATTAGCTCTTTAGCTGTTTTAAATGAATTTTCGTCAATAACACCAAAATCAGCCAGTATCTCGTTTTTGACAAAAACAGGCTCTCCTAATTTTATATTTTTATTAAAAGCGCCAGCAATTCCAGCATTTAGTATGAGGTTATAGTTATCTGCATATTTTGTTAGTTTATATGTAGTATTAACGATGCCTATGCCAGTAATTAATATATCTATGTTTATTTTTTCGCTTTCTACAATATTAATTAAATTAGCATTATTCTTGTAATCTGGGTTATATGTTTTTAAAATATATTCAGCTTCTTTGAATGTTGCAAAGACAATAATTATTTTCATAATCTTTAAATTTAGTAGAGGTCAAATTTAATAATATTTCTTTAATTGAATAGTTTCCATTGTAGTTCTCTATTTTAAGGCGTAAAACATTAAAAATATAGCAATTAAAAATAAATTTTTTGTTTTAAAATAGATTAGTACTTTTTTCGTTAATTTATGTATATTTGTTGCAGAAAGTTACATTATAATAAAGTCGTCTTTATGTTAAAATTGCGAAGTGTAATAAATGAAATGGAACATGTATTTCCATTACAATTACAAGAGGAATATGATAATTCCGGCTTGCAAGTTGGAGATTACAATATTAAATTAGAAGGTATCTTAATTACGCTAGATTGTACGCTAGAAACAATAAAAGAAGCGAAAGAAAAAGGTTGTAATCTTATAATATCACACCATCCGTTGATTTTTAAATCGCTTAAGCAGTTATCACCTCAAAATGAAATAGGAAAAATAATATTTGAAGCAATCAAAAATAATATAGCTATTTACTCTGTTCATACAAATGCGGATAATTCAATAAATGGGGTCAATAATAAAATAGCAGAAAAGATAGGTCTTAAAGATATTTCTATATTATCATCTACAAGAAGTATGCTAAGAAAATTAGTAACTTACTGTCCTTTATCGGACAGTGAACAGGTTAGGCAATCTTTATTTGAAGCAGGAGGAGGATGTATAGGTAATTACGATTCATGTAGTTTTAATGTTGAAGGCATCGGTACTTTTAAAGGAAATGATTTGAGCACACCCTTTGTTGGAGAAAAAAACATATTGCATAAAGAAAAAGAGGAAAGAATAGAACTTATTTATCCTTTTTACAAAGAAATAGAATTAATAAATGCATTAAAAAAAACACATCCATATGAGGAGGTTGCTTATGATATATATAAACTAGAAAATAATTTTGATAATGTAGGCTCTGGCTTAATAGGCAAACTAGAGAATCATACAGATGCTAAATCTTTTTTAAATAAGATAAAAGAAATATTTAATGTTCCACATATAAAATATAGTGGAGAAATAACTAAAAAGAACATACAAAAAGTTGCACTTTGTGGAGGGAGTGGTTCCTTTTTAATAAAAGAAGCAAAACGACAAGGTGCAGAAATTTTTCTTACTGGCGATATAAAATATCATGATTTTTTTGAGTTTACAAATCAATTTATAATAGCAGATATAGGACATTATGAAAGTGAGCAATTTACAAAAGAATTAATTTATGAAATTTTAATTAAAAAATTTCCTACATTTGCAATTTACTTATCGGAAGTAAATACAAATCCGATAAAGGTCTTCTAAATGATTAAAATAAAAGAACTTAGTAATTTTTAAACTATGAGTAAAATAAAAGAAAAAGGTGAATCAGGAATTGATGTAACAATAGAAAAGAAATTAACCGCCTTATTAAAACTTCAACATATTGATTCGGAAATTGATAAAATACAAATAATAAGAGGCGAATTACCACTTGAGGTTCAAGATTTGGAAGATGAAATACATGGAATAGAAACTCGATTAGATAAGTACAAAGGAGAACTTAAAGAATTAGAAAAAAATATTTCAGAAAAAAAAGCAGAAATAAAAAATTCAAATTCTTTAATAAAAAAATACGAAACACAGTTAACTGATGTTAAAAATAATAGAGAGTATGATTCTTTAAACAAGGAAGTTGAGTATCAAAACTTAGAAATACTATTAGCCGACAAAAGAATTAAAGAATATAATGTTTCAATAGAGCAAAAAAATGCCATAATAGAAGATATAACAAAGAAACACAACGAATTAGCAAAACATTTCAAGCAAAAAAAGAAAGAATTGGCTGATATAATGGAAGAAACCGAAAAGGATGAAAAACGATTATTAGAACAATCTCAGGAAAATGAAAAACATGTTGATGATAGATTGAAATATGCTTACCAAAGAATAAGAAAAAATTTCAAGAATGGGTTAGCGGTAGTTAGCATAGAAAGAGATTCATGTGGTGGTTGTTTTAATCGTATTCCCCCACAAAGGAAAATAGAAATAGCTCAAAGAAAGAAAATAATTGTTTGTGAATATTGTGGAAGGATACTAGTTGATAATGATTTAGCTGATAATGTTAAATAATTATTCTTAATGTATGGTTCTAAATATTTATTTTGCATAAAGCAAAAGTTAGTTTTTAGAACTTTCTTTAATTATTCTGCTTTTATTTTGTAAATTAACATTTGTATTATGATAAAAAGATATTCTGTTATATTTCTTTTATCATTAATATTTCATGTTTCATTTGGGAATTCTTCAATATATTTTAATAGTAATTGTAAAGAAATATACAATAACACAATTAATCTTAATTTTGAATTAGCGCAACAACTAATAGAAAGAGAGAGGGCATTATCTAATAATTCTAATTTTGCATTAGATTATTTAGAATGTTTTAATTTATACATCAAAATACTAGTTAGTGAAGATAAATCCACGTATTCTTTATTTCTTCAAAAGCGAGATGCCTTTTTAGATAATATTGAAGAAAATCTCATAGAAACAGACCCCTATTACAATTATTACATAACAGACGTATATATACAGTCTAGTTTTTTAAGATTTCGTTTTAATGAAAAGATAAAAGCTGCATATGATGTCATAAAAGCAAACAAATATTTAACTTATAACTTATCTAATCACCCCAATTTTATATATAACTATAAATGCAAAGGAATTATATCTTTTATGACAGGATTAATTCCTGATGAATATAAATGGGTCACAAATATTATTTCGGTTAATCCAGACATTGATAAAGGTATAAGCTATTTATATAAATTTTACGAGCAGACCAATAATCAAGATTTTACATATTTAAAAACAGAAGCCTTATTTTTACTATCAAACATGCTTGCCAAGACGAATAAAGATTTCGATCCAAATATTTTTAAATATTTCAAATTATCCATAGAAAAAGGAGAAACAAACCCCTTATTATTTTACTCCTACATTTCTTATTTAAAAAAATATAGAAAAAATGAAGACATTCTTTATTTATCTAACAATTTATTCTTTGACAAGTTTGCAAAAAAATTTCCATATTTATTTTATTATATAGGTGTTGCAAACATGAACCAATTAGATGCAAAAAAGTCCATTTTTTTCTTTGAAAAATATTTAACATATAAATTAAATAATAATTATACTAAATCAACTTATCAAAAGATTGCATGGGTATATTTGTTAAATAATGATACTGCTAATTATATTAATAGCCTAAATAAGATAAAAAGATTTAATTACATTTCAATATTAGAAGAAGACAAAAATGCAGAAATATATTTATATGAATTGTCATCGAAAAAATACCCTAATATAAATTTACTTAAATCAAGAGTTCTTTTTGATGGAGGTTATTACACCCAATCCCTAAAAAACATTGCAACAAGGCAAGTATTTGAAAGTCTAAAAAATAATGATGAAAAAATTGAATATTATTACAGACAAGCACAAAACTATAGATATTTAGATAAAACAGATCTGGCAATAGAATACTTTAATTTAGCAACATCAAACTCAAACAATTCAAGCAACTTTGTAGTAGCAAATTCTTATCTAAGTATGGGGGAAATATATTATAAGCAAAAATTATTTAACCAAGCTGAAAGCAATTTAAAAAAATGCCTAAAAGAAAATCCAAATCAATACAAATACAGCATTCATCAAAAAGCAAAATATTATTTAAAACATCTGACAGACTAAATGTTATAATTAAATAAGTATTTACAAATAGAGTATTTGCTAATTATTTAATATTTTTTGTTATAATGAACTCTAATCATCAATAAATTAGAAGTTACAAAAAATTGTTTTCTTTATTTTATTATTTTTTATATTACTGGTTATTAGTGTTTTTGTTATTTTTATTATTTTTAGAAAAATAAAAAAATTGAAAATTAATAATAGTTTTTTATATTTGCACCTCTAAAATAAAATTAACATTAATATATCGAAAATTAATTATTATGCAAAATAAAGGAGCAATTAAGCTATTCGGGATAATATTGGCTTTAGTATGTTTTTATCAATTAACTTTTACATACTGTACGAGACAAGTTGAGAAACAAGCAAAAGAATATGCAAACAGTACAGAAGTTCAAAGTTTAGCAAAAGAATTATCAAAAGGAAATATTGGCAAGGAAACGTTTTTGAAAGATTCAATTATATCTTCAAGAGAGCGTTATTACTTAGATTCAGTAGCAAGTGAACCTACATATAATTTGTTAATAAAAAAGTACACTTATCAAGAATGTAAAGAGAGAGAGCTTAATTTAGGTCTTGACCTAAAAGGTGGGATGAACGTTACAATGGAGGTTTCTATTGTTGATATAGTAAAAGTAATGTCAAACAATAGTAAAGATATAACATTCAACAAGGCAATAACAAGAGCTGTAGAAATGCAAAGTGAGACTCGTTATAGTGGAAAGGACTTTGTTACATTGTTTGCAACAGCTTTCAATGAAATAGATCCAAATGCAAAGCTATCCTCAATTTTCAGCACAATGGAATTGAAAGATAAAATTTCATACAATAGTACTAATGAAGACGTAATAAAAGTAATAAGGCTTGAAGCTGAAGGCGCAATAGATCGTACATTTAATATATTGCGAACAAGAATAGATAGATTTGGAGTAACACAACCAAATATTCAAAAACTACAATCAACAGGTCGTATTTTAATCGAATTACCTGGAGTTAAAGAACCTGAAAGAGTTAGGAAACTTTTACAAGGAACAGCAATGTTAGAATTTTGGGAAACATACGACTTTGCAGAATTGTATCAAAATTTTGCAGATGCAAACAAATTTCTTAATTCAGTTAATAAAACTGATTCTGAAACATTATCAACAGATTCATTAAACACAGGTACAGATAGTACAATAAATGCTAGCACAGACACAAGTGTTTCTTCTTTAGAACAAAAATTAGGAGAGTCGTCAAAAACTCCTAAAGATATTACTAACATGTCTGCTGAAGATAAAGAAATGAACGATTATTCAAAAGAGAATCCTTTGTTTGCTGTTTTACGACCAAATTTAACACAAGATTCTAAAACAGGTAATTATATGCCAGGCAATGGTCCTGTAGTAGGCTATGTAGCAATAAAAGACACATCAAAGGTAAATAAATATCTTAGAATAAATAACATAAAGAATTTATTTCCTCGTAATTTAAAATTAGCTTGGACAATAAAACCTTATGACAAAGAAGGCAAATACGTTCAACTTATAGCATTAAAAATAACAAGTAGAGACGGAAGTGCCCCATTAGGAGGTGATGTAATAACAGACGCTCGTCAAGACATGAGTCAAAATCAACAAAATGAAATTTCAATGTCAATGAATAACGAAGGAGCAAGAATCTGGAAACGTTTGACAAGTGAAAATATAGGAAAAAGCATAGCTATAGTTCTTGATGATTATGTATATTCATTTCCAACAGTTCAAAATGAGATTCCTAACGGACGTTCATCAATTACAGGACAATTTGATTTAAATGAAGCGAAAGACTTAGCAAATGTATTGAAAGCAGGAAAACTTCCGGCACCAGCAAGAATAGTTGAAGAAGCGATTGTAGGACCATCATTAGGAAGAGAAACTATAAATACAGGAATAATATCATTTATAATAGCTTTTTTCTTAGTTGTTATATTTATGGGATTATATTATAATACTGGTGGTTGGGTTGCTAATATAGCATTACTTGCCAACGTTTTTTTAATGATGGGAATTTTAGCTTCTTTAGGAGCTGTATTAACTTTACCTGGAATAGCAGGGATTGTATTAACTTTAGGTATGGCGGTTGATGCAAACATCATCATTTATGAGAGAATGCGAGAAGAATTAGCAGAAGGTAAAGGAATGCGTTTAGCAATAGAAGATGGATATAAGCATTCTTATTCTGCAATTATTGACTCCAACGTAACAACCATTTTATCAGCAATAGTATTATATATATTTGGTTCAGGTCCTGTTCAAGGATTTGCTACAACTTTAATTATAGGTATTTTAACAACATTGTTTACAGCATTATTATTATCAAGATTAATATTCGAATGGATGTTAAACAGAAATATGAATATAAAAGTTGACAATAAATTCACAGCAAATGCTTATAAAAAAATACGCTTAGACTTTTTAAAAAATAGAAAGGTTTATTATGTAATATCTTCTATTCTAATTGTAATTAGTTTAACATCTATCTTCACAAGAGGATTTAATCTTGGAGTTGATTTTACAGGAGGTAGAACATATATAGTAAGATTCCATGAAGATGTAAAATCATCAGAATTAGCATCTCATTTGTCTCGTCCATTAAGCAATGCAGAAGTAAAAACATTTGGTAGTAATAACCAAATGAAAATAACAACAAAATACCTTATCAATGATAATTCCATAGATGCAGATAATAAGGTTGAACAAACACTTATTAATTCATTAAATGAAAATCCAATTTATGCTAAATCGGAGATAATGAGTTCACAAAAAGTAGGACCAACAGTTGCCGCAGATATGATATACAAAGCCATTTGGTCAATACTTTTGGCAATAATAATTATCTTTTTATATATATTCATAAGATTTAATAGCTGGAAATATGCAATAGGAGCAATAGGCGCGCTTGTTCATGACACTACCATAGTAATTGGTGCTTATTCTTTATTTTATAGTATAATGCCATTTTCACTTGAAGTAGATTTATCATTTATAGCAGCAATATTAACAGTTGTAGGGTTCTCAATTAATGATACAGTTATTATCTTTGATAGGATACGTGAACATTTAGATTTACACAAGAAAGAAAGCTTATACAATAATATTAACAATGCAATAAATGCAACTTTAAGTAGAACAATTAACACCGTATTAACAGTACTGTTAGTTTTAGCTACCATTTTCTTCTTTGGAAGTGAAGTTATAAGAGGATTTATTTTTGCAATGTTATTAGGAATGATTGTAGGAACTTATTCTTCTATATGCAATGCTTCTCCAATTTCTTATGACATAATTATGTGGTTAGATAAAAAGAAAAAAGGAAAAGAATTATCAAAGTAAAAAAATTAAAAATATCAAAAAAAAAGCTGTAATATTAAATTACAGCTTTTTTTTTGATATTTTACGATTTATAGATTACTTTTACAGCCTATTAATAATTTAAAGTAAGATATAGATGCCAATATTAAATTCTTTAGTTTCTTGGATAATTAAGCAAAGAATTCATCAAATAGACTTCTTTAAAAAATATCCAGTAGAAGTTCAGAATGAATGGATTGGAAATTTAATAGACACTGCAAAAAACACTGAATGGGGAAAAAAATACGACTATAAAAGTATTCGAACAATAACAGAATTTAAGGAAAGAGTCCCCGTATTAGATTATGAAGGAATAAAACCATACATAAACAGACAAATAAAAGGCGAACAAAATATATTATGGCCATCCAAAGTAAAATGGTTTGCAAAATCATCAGGAACAACAAATGATAAAAGTAAGTTCATTCCAGTAACAACAGAATCATTAGAAGAATGTCATTTTAAAGGTGGAAAAGACTTGTTTTCTATTTACTGCCACAACCAACCTGAATCAAAACTATTTGAAGGTAAAGCATTAACATTAGGAGGTAGTCATCAAATAAACAATTTATCAAGTGATTCATTCTACGGCGATTTATCTGCAATACTAATACAAAATCTTCCTTTTTGGGCTGAGTTTTATAGGACACCTAATATAGAAATAAGCTTAATGCATGAATGGGAAGAAAAGATAGAAAAAATGATTCATGTAACATCAAAAGAAAATGTAACAAATATAGCTGGAGTTCCTTCTTGGATGTTAGTCTTAATAAAAGGTATATTAGATTATACTGGACAAGATTGCTTAACAAAAGTATGGCCAAACTTAGAGTTAATTATACATGGAGGAGTAAACTTTGAACCATACAAAGCCCAGTTTGAATCTTGCATAAAAAAGAAAATAAACTACTTAGAAACATACAATGCATCAGAAGGATTTTTTGGCATTCAAGATGAACCCGATTCTCAAGACTTGTTACTAATGTTAGATTATGGGGTTTTTTATGAATTTATCCCTATGGAGGATTTTGATAAAGGGAATCTAAAAACTATAGGATTAGAAGAAGTTGAACTAAATAAAAACTACGCATTAGTAATTTCAACTAATTCAGGATTGTGGCGATATTTAATAGGAGATACCATTCGTTTTCATTCTTTAAACCCTTTTAGAATAAGAATTACAGGACGAACGAAAAATTTCATAAATGCATTTGGGGAAGAATTAATTATAGAGAATGTAGAAAAAGCAATAGCAATAGCATCTTTAAAAACAGAATGTTTGATTAAAGAATACACTGTCGCTCCTTTATATTTTTCCGACAAATCACAAGGAGCTCACGAATGGCTTATTGAGTTTGAAAAAGAACCTGAGAATATTGATTACTTTGCAGAAGTACTAGACAATGCTCTAAAATCATTAAATTCAGATTATGAAGCAAAACGCTATCATAATATGATATTAAAAGAACCATTAATAAGAATAGTCCGTGAAGACACTTTTTTTAAATGGCTTAAAAACAACGGAAAACTAGGAGGTCAGCATAAAGTTCCTCGCCTATACAATAGCAGAAAATACATAGATGAAATAATGTCTTTTATATAAAACTTTACAAGGCTTCCAATTACTTTTGCCCAACAATAAGCTCTGTCATTTTATCTTTGCTTAAATATTTTTGAGCAATCTTTAATAATTCTTTTGCTGAACAATTATTCACTTCACTTATAAAATAATTAAAATAATCCTCAGGTAAATTATAATCAATAATTGTTTTATAAATATTAGCCATAGCAAACGCACCATCGGCATTTCTTATTAAATTGCCTATAATATATTTCTTAACGGTTTCTAACTCTCCTTTACTTACTTCCTTATCACAAATCAAGTCTAATTCTTTATAAATTTCAGTCATCGCTTTATTTGTAAATTTTGCTCCAACATCAGTTGAAATATAAAACATACCCCCTGCTTGAAATGAAGCTACACCAGAGCCAATACCATAAGTATAACCTTTATCTTCTCTTATATTGGACATTAATCGAGAACCAAAATACCCCCCCAAAACGGTGTTAATAACAACCAATTTAATATAATCTTTATGTAGCCTATTAATTGTATGACAACCCACACGAATTGAAGACTGCATAACATTGTCTACTTTTATAAAATTTGTAGATTTTTCTGCAATATTAAATTGTTTATTAAAATCAGTAGAATTACCTTTCCCCCACTTATCCTTTCCAAATATTCCATTTATAGTATCATAAATATTTTCAGGGAATAGCCCAGATATTGTTATATAGCAATTATTGAAAGAGTAATATTTTTTGTAGAAATCAGTTAAATTTTTTGTTTTAATTTCATCAAAAGTATTTTCACTTACTTGCATCCCATAAGGATGTGTTTCTCCATATATTAATCCCGCAAATTTTCTTCTAGCTATATGACTAACTTTTTGAAGGGATATTAGATAAGCTTGCTTTTTATTATTTAAATACGTTTCTAACTCATTATCAGGAAAATTCGAAAATTTTATGATAGATTCCATTATTTCCAAAGTTGTATCTAAATATTTATTTAGAGAATAAAGAGTAATGTAAGCATTATCATTATCCACTTCTAATTCTAAATAAGCGCCATAGAAGTCAATTATGTCAGCAATTTGTTTTGAGTTATATTTATTTGTTCCTTCATTAAGTAATCGATTTGTTGTATTAGCATATAAAGGAGCTTTTTGAAAATAATTACCCGCTTTAAAAACAAATTCTATCCTTGTTATTTCCTGAGTCCCTGACTTAAAAGAATAAATAGGAATTTCATTAGAAAGAAGAAACTTCGAATGTTGAATAAATGCAATATTTTTTATTTCATTTATTTCAGGAGCTATTTCTCTTTTTAATTTCATTTAATAATTATTCTTTTGTTGATAAATAATACAAAGTATTGGCTTTTTCTTGCTTGAATATTTCTTGAGCAACTCTTTTTATATCTTTTTGTGAAACCTTTCTATACATTTCTACCTGCTGATTAATTTTATTAGCATCCCCTAAAAGTTCGTAATAAGCTAAAGACATTGCTTTATTAAGGACATTCATTTCATTTAATGTATGATTTGCCTCTATTTTGTTTTTTACTTTGCTTAACTCTTCTTTAGAAATACTTTTCGTTTTAAGTAAACTCAACTGTCTCTCTATTTCTTCTTCCGCTTTCTCTATAACAACGCCTTCAGCTATCTTCCCAGAAATAACAAAAACACCTAACTCTATTTCTCCTGTTATATAAGCATTTATTTCACTAAACATTTTCTTCTCTTTTACTAAAGATTGATATAACCGCGAAGAATATCCATTTGAAAGAACATCTGAAATTAAATCAGAAGCATAATAATCTTTATCCAAACGTGATGGCGAATGATATGCTATATATAAAGCATCATAAGGAACTGGTTTTGTAATAGCCTTTGCTCTGGCAGATATTTGCTCTGGCTCTTCATCCAAAATCCTATTATATTTCTCTCCAGCACTAATACCTCCAAACCATTTCTCTACTAATTTATATGTTTCTTTTATTGAAATATTTCCCGATATTGATAAAATTGCATTCGAAGGATTATAATGCTTCTTAAAAAAAGCTTTAACATCTTCCATCTCTGCATTTCTTATATGACTTGGGGTTTTACCTATCGTTGCCCATCTATAAGGATGTTTTCGAAAAGCTAGCTTCCTTAATTCTAACCAAACATCTCCATAAGGCTGATTCAAATATGACTGCTTAAATTCCTCCACCACTACTTTTCTTTGAGTATTCAAACTCTTCTCCGAAAATGCCAACCCCAACATACGGTCAGATTCCAACCATAAACCAGTTTCTATATTTTCTTTAGGCAATGTTAAATAATAATTAGTAATATCAGTATTCGTAAATGCATTATTCTGTCCTCCTACGTTTTGTAAAGGCTCATCATATTTAGGAATATTTACAGAACCTCCAAACATCAAATGCTCAAATAAATGAGCAAAACCTGTCTTATTTGGATCTTCATCTTTCGACCCAACATCATATAAAACATTAATCGCTACCAAAGGCGTTGCTAAATCCTCATGCAAAATAACACGCAATCCATTTGGTAATATAAACTTCTCAAAACTTATCATAAAATCTTGTAATTATTATTTTAGACAAATGTACTTTTTTTTTTATTCTAAACAATAATGTCTAAAATTATTTTTTCAATTGATAACATTTAGACTACTTAGACCTGCTCTCAATAGTGTTATAATGCACTATTTATACAACCATATCACTCTCCCAAATACATAACTTATTCTAAATATATTAACAAAACGCAATTCCACCCCCACTCTACCATCTATCTCAAAATAAAACATTCAAATATTTCTTGCTTTTTTAATAATTATTCTAACTTTGTGCTGTTTCATTAATTTAAATTCTATGCTTATAAATGCTTTGAAAAACACGCTAAGAGGGATAATTCTTATAATTATTGCTTCAATAATAATACTTGTTGCCGACTTAAACAACAGAAAGAAAACAGAAGATATTAAGCAAACAAATGCTTTGCAAGAAGGCAAAGTATATAAGATTGGAATTGGATATTTTGCTCCCGAAATTGCTTGGGACAATTGTATGAAAGGAGTTATCAATGGTTTAGCTGAGGATGGATTTGTATTAGGGAAAAACCTCGAATTGGTACAATCACATGCAAATGCAGAGATTGCCTCTATTCCTGCCGTATTTCAAAATCTCGACAATCAGGATGTTGATCTCATTATGGCTTCATCCACTCCTTGCTTGCAAGCCTCCATCAAGGCTGTAAAGAAAAAGCCCGTAGTATTTACCTTTGTGTATGACCCAATAGCAGCGGGTGCAGGCAAGAGTTTTGACGACCATTATCCTAATGTAACTGGCGTTGGTTCATTTCCTCCTGTTGAAGAAACGGTTGATTTTATCAAAAAATTTAAACCTTCAGCAAAAGTTGTAGGAACAATATATAATTCCTCGGAGGCCAATTCCCGAAAGGTAATTGCTTCTTCCAGAGACTTCTTTAAAAAGCAAGGTTTAAAGCTTGAAGAGATTACTATTACAAATACAGCCGAAGTATTTCAAGCAGCGCAGGTGCTTTGTTCAAAGAATATTGATGTTCTTTGGATTACTGGAGATAACACCGTTATGCAAGCATTCGATGCGGTTGTCAAAAATATGGATAAAAGCAATGTCCCAATTATTGTTAATGATGTTGAATTTATTGACAAAGGAGCAATGGCGGGCGTAGGTATCGGTTGGTATGAAACGGGAAAGTACACAAGTAAACTATTAAAAAGGGTTTTACTTGGAGAAAAACCAGCCAACATTCCTTTCGAAAACTTCGTGCAAAAAAGCATATCGCTTAACCACAAAAAGGCTAAAGAAAAAGGAATTGTATTTCCTAATGAAATTCTAGAAATGGAAAAAAATACGGCATCAACAACATCATCTAAACCTCAAAAGAAACTAAAACTTGTCCTCGTTCATTATGTTGACAGTCCTGTTTCCGAAGAATGCGAAAAAGGGATTATGGATGGATTTAAAAAATACAATTACGAAATAAACAAAGACTTCTCTCTTAAAATAATGAATGCAAACGGCGATATTGGAACTTTAAACTCTATTATCAACGCCGTAACTGCAGAAAAATATGACATAGTGCTATTAACATCAACACCTCCTCTTCAAGCTATCGCTAAAAAAATCAAAAACACTCCTGTAGTTTTCTCAATGGTTGCCGACCCTGTCGCTGCTGGCGCTGGCAAATCATTCACCAACCATCAAGACAACATAACGGGCGTTTCTACTTTCAGTAACTTTGAGAAAATGATTGGTATCATAAAACAAGTAATGCCAAATGCTAAAACACTAGGCACTATCTTTGTTCCTGCTGAGATAAACTCAGTAGTATATCATGACTATTTAAAGCAAGAATGCAATAAAAACAATATCAAATTAATTTCAATTCCCGTAACTAGCACTAACGAAGTATCCGATGCTGCAAAAACTCTCGTATCAAAAGGAATAGATGCGGTTTGCCAAATAAACGACAACACAAGTTGCATATCATTTCCTTCAATACTCGATGCCGCTAACAAAGCAAAGAAACCTCTATTTTCATTTGTAAGCACACAAGTTAAAGATGGAGCAATAATGTGTATTGCTCGAGATTATTACACCGGAGGCATTGATGCTATAAAACTGTTTGATAGAATTGTTAAAGGCGAAAACCCTAAAAACATCCCTTTTGAATATGTAAGCAAAACAAATCTTATAATCAACATGAAAGTTGTAAAGCAATATAATCTGAAAATACCAGAAAAATTATTGAAAGAAGCTAACGAAATAATAAAATAATAAATTATGTCAACCAATCTGATTATTAACAAAACGCATACAGAAAGCGAATCCGTAAACATTATAATTGAAGGACGGCTCGACTCTCTTTGTGCTGAGCAGTTGGCTTCTTCTGTTGAGGAAGACATTAGAGCTGGATATTACAACGTTGCTATTGACATGGCCGCAATCGAATACATCAGCTCTGCAGGCATTAGAGTTCTCGTTAAAATTTACAAACAATTACATTCTGTCAACGGAAAACTAACACTATCTTCTATTTCCGAAAATGTTAAAACCGTTTTAGACCTCGCAGGATTGATTGATATGTTCTTGCATAAAGAAACCAACGAAGTCAAACACGAAGCTAAACCAAAAAATAAAGAAATTACAATTTCAAACATTCTTTTTAACATATTTGAAGAAAACGAAAGCGAAATGAAATGCTCCGTTTATGGAAATCCTGACAAATTAACATCAATGAATTTCAGCAAAGACGATTCATTATCATTAGAATTCAATGGAAATAAATACGGCATCGGAATGGGATGCATCGCTACAAACTACGACGATTGCAACAACAACTTCGGCGAATTTATTGCCGTGCATGACTTCGTCGCATACCTCCCTCCTAATTCAAAACACAAACCAGACTTCATCCTGAAAACTGGCAACCTTATCCCTGTAATCAACATGCTATACGGAATAACATGCCAAGGAACATTCTCCAAAAGTATTCATTTCGACTCAGGAAAACAATCTGCAACATTAAGCTCAATACTGCAAAGCATTAGCCAAATCTCTAACTACGAAACATACTTCTATGTAATGATCGCAGAAACCGACGGACTCATTGGCGCAGCCATCAACACACAAACAAACAACTCAACTCAAAACATTTTCGACTATCCCGAAATTAAAGAAAAACTATATTTCAACACAGAGCCAATATATGAAAAAATGCTGACACTCGTAACTGGAATCGTAACAAAAAACAAACAAGGACAACTAAATAAATTTGTCCGACCTTTAAACTCAACTTCATCCGACCTCCTCGCCCACTCTCACGCAGCCATTTTCGACTATATGCCTTTGAAAAAAAGAACAACAAGCCTGTCCGAAATGCTAAAAGACTTGCTCGAAAACAAAGAACTCGTTGACATCCTTCATCTAATAAATGACGACAGGATTATCAATGGCTCCGGTGAAAGCAAATTTACAAAAGGACATTGCTGGATAGCTAACATTAAAGAATTAACACAATAAGAAAAAAAAATTATGGGATTACTAATAGGTTCAATAACAATAGGATTACTTCTATCCTTTCTTGCACTAGGCGTATTCATTAGTTTTAGAATATACAACATCGCTGATATAACCGCCGAAGGCTCACTAACATTCGGCGCAGCAGTCACGGGAACACTACTCATTGCTGGCACAAACCCTATTCTCGCAACTATGGCCGCATTCGCCGCAGGATTCCTCGCTGGAACAATCACCGGGATAATTCACACCAAATTCAAAATAAACAGCCTCCTCGCTGGAATACTCGTAATGACAGCTCTATACTCAATAAACCTCCACGTAATGGGAAAAAGCAACCTCCCACTTATGGACGTAAAAACAATCATAACTAACTTCGAAAACATCGGAATTGCAATCTTTGGAAACTCTTCTTTAATCGACATACTCGGTTGGGAAGTTGCCCTAAAAGACCTATATGTCCTGATATTATCACTCACACTTATAACTATCATTGCTCTTGCTCTTTTCCACTTCTTTAAAACAGAATATGGAACCGCAATGCGAGCAACTGGCAACAACCCTCAAATGATACGCGCACTCGGCGTTAGCACCGAAACAATGATCATCGTCGGAATTGGAATTTCCAACGGATTCATCGCACTATCTGGATCTCTCCTCGCTCAATACCAAGGATTCGTTGACGTACAAATGGGAATAGGAATGGTCGTTTGGGGATTAGCTAGCGTAATCATTGGAGAAGCTCTAATAAGCAAATTCTCGCTCGGATACCTTATTGCTGGAGCAATAATGGGAGCCGTACTATTCCGCCTACTCGTCGCAATCGCCCTACGCTGGGGAATAAACCCAAACGACCTAAAACTCATAACAGCACTATTCGTTTTCATCGCTTTAGTTTTACCAAAAATTATTAAAAAGTTTAAAACTCCTAAATATGCTTAAACTTAAAAACATAAACCTCACATTCAACAGAGGTACTATTAATGAATTTCACGCACTACAAGATATAAACCTTACCATTGAAGAAGGAAGCTTCGTCGTAATACTCGGAACAAACGGATCCGGAAAATCAACACTACTCAACACAATCGCCGGAACTCACAACATTGACAAAGGAACTATCGAACTCGACAAAATAAACATAACTAAACTACCAGAACACAAACGCGCAACATACATCGGACGAGTATTCCAAAACCCATTCAGTGGAACAGCTCCAGACATGTCCATCGCAGAAAACATCGCTATGGCAGCAAAAAGAGGATTCTCTCGTGGGCTCGCAAAAGCCCTACGTACATCCGCAATAAACCAATACCAACAAAAAGTCGCAAACCTAAACATGAACCTCGAAGACAGACTCGATACAGCAATCGGAAAACTATCCGGAGGACAACGACAAGCACTAACACTACTTATGGCAACTTGGAACAAACCAAAAATACTTCTCCTCGACGAACACACCGCAGCACTAGACCCTAAAACAGCAAACATCGTAATCAAACTAACCGAAAAAATAATCCGCGAAAACCAAATAACTACACTAATGGTTACACACTCAATGCAACAAGCCGTAAACCTCGGAAACCGCATTATAATGATGGATCACGGAAAAATAGTATTCGACAAATCAGGAGAAGAAAAAAAACAACTCAAAGTTAACGACCTCCTAAACCTTTTCGACGAACTACGACGAAAAGAACAAATAGACCAATCCGTTTCAGAACTCCTCCAAAAACAATACATCTAAAAAAAATCGCCTCCAAAAAGCAAAATTTAAAAAAAAATCCGTGTAAATCCGCATTGCGAAGCATCCGCCACATCAACGTTCCATATATTTGAAAAGCCTCGAAGAGGCGAAATCTTAGTAACCATGAGCGTAAGCTCGTGGAACAAAACTCAAAATAAATTTAAAAGCCTCGAAGAGGCGACATCTTAAAAAAAACTAACCAAAATCCTTCTTCATCTTAACATCCACCCTAGTCATCTTATCCGACTCAACCTTCACCGCTCCCAAAAAATCATCCTTATAACCCCTCTTCTTAAAATCCAAACAATAACTCATCGGCTCCAACCCCTTAAACGAAAAAACACCATACTTACTCGTCTTCACACTAAAATCCTTTTCAACCAAACTAACCAAAACTCCCCTTATCACCCCACCTGTCACAAAATCCCTAACAACACCTCGTATCTTAACCTTATGACCAACATTATCAACAATCAAACGAACATTCCTATAACCATTATAAAAATCTGGATGACTAAACATAAAAACCTCAACATCCCTATCCAATCGCATACACAAAACCCTACTAGTATCCCTTATCAACTTCTTCAACCTGTCAGTAGCTGTCTTTCGATTCGCAATCGCCACTCGCGGACGACCCAAAACACTCTCATAACTCAAATACAAAGCACGCAAATCATCCAAAACAACACTATTAACACCATAAACATTCAATTCCGACAACAAAATATTGGCATGTAGCAAAACATCACTCACAATACCTCCCAACAAACTATCTCGCATCCTAATCAAACTCCTATAAGAATAATTCAAATCTTTACTCAAACCAATATTACCAACAACCGCACTATACGACTGTATCCTTCCAATAATAAACATCAAACTCTTACAAACCAACTCCCTCTTCCTCAACTTATCAACAGCAAAACCCTTTATAACAACCATTTGCATATTCCTAAACTCATTAATTTGAGAAATATTAACCTCTAGCGCAGACCTCGACGCCGAAAAAACAACATTATCACCCCATATCTCAACATAAGAACTCAAATAATTCAAAACATTTTTACACATCGTTAAAAAATTCTCTTGTTTATCATTCATAATATACCTCCTCTCTTAAAAAATTATGACACTATCCAATAAAGTGTGTAAACTAAAAAGTATAATTATTTAATATTTTAATCTATTTGCAAAAATAATTAAAAATTGATTAAGAATAATACCCCAGTTATTGATAGGCATGCTCCATTTTTTTGTAGCCTCTCTAAGAGCCAGATAAGTTGACTTTAAGACTGCATCATCTGTTGGGAATGAGAGCTTGTTTTTGGTGTATTTTCTGATTTTTCCATTTAAATTTTCAATAAGATTAGTAGTGTAAATAATTTTTCTAATTTCCACTGGGAAGTCAAAAAAAGCAGTTAAATTTTCCCAGTTATTTTCCCAGCTTCTAACTGCATATGAATACTTGTCAGACCATTTTGTTGCAAAGTCATTTAAAGCAGCCTTTGCTGCTTCTTTTGTAGGTGCATTATAAATACCTTTCATGTCTTGTGCAAATACTCTTTTATCCTTCCTCACAACGTATTTTGATGCATTTCTGATTTGATGAACAACACATATTTGTGTTGTAGAATCAGGAAAAACATTTTTAATGGTATCTGTAAATCCATTCAAATTATCAGTAGCTGTAATTAAAATATCTTCCACCCCTCTTGCTTTCATATCGGTTAGAACTGACATCCAAAAAGCAGCCGATTCATTCCGCCCTAGCCATAAACCTAATACTTCTTTGTGTCCATCTTTTCGTAAGCCCACAGCAATATAAATTGTTTTATTAATGACTCTTGAATTTTCTCTGACTTTAAATACAATACCATCCATCCAAACTATCAGATAAACAGATTCTAATGGACGGTTTTGCCATGCAATAATATCATTACTAACACGGTCCGTAATTCTTGAAATAGTTGAGGTAGATACATCAAAATTATAAACTTCTCTTATTTGCTGCTCAATATCGCTATTTGACATCCCTTTTGCATAAAGCGAAACAATGACATTTTCAATGCCTTCAACAATACTTTTTCTTTTAGGCACTATCATTGGATTAAACGTGGAATCACGGTCTCTGGGAACTTGTAATTCAGTTTCCCCAAGTGAAGTCTTCACCTTTTTAGTTGTATGCCCATTTCTGTAATTGTTATTTTCAGAAGTTTGGTGCTTATCATAGCCTAAGTGCGCATCTAACTCGCCCTCTAATAATTGTTCTAATCCCCTTTTTTGAATCTGACTCAAAAAATCATTTAATTCTTGACCTGAATTAAATTGCTTAAAAAAGTCGCTGTTTAATAAATCTTCTTTTTTCATGTTTTTATGTGTAAAGTTAATAAAAAAGTTATTTCCTAAATTTTTTTCGACCTTTTTGAAGGAGGTCGAAAAAATTTCAGAATAACTTTTTAGTTTACACACTTAGTGAGATACTGCTTTTAATAACTATTTTTACAAACCTATAGCTTCGGCTTTACTTCAATTTCCTCATAACCTTCAATAATGTCTCCTACTTTTATATCATTAAAGTTATAAATTGTTAAACCACATTCTTGACCAGAAGACACTTCTTTAACATCATCTTTATAACGTTTTAATGTTGATAATTCCCCTGTGTAAGTAACAATACCATTTCTTATAAGTCGTATTTTGGTGTTTCTATTCATTTTACCATCTAAAACAATACAACCTGCAACCGTTCCTGCTTTTGTTATTTTAAATGTTTCCCTAACTTCTACATTACAAACTATTTTTTCTTCTATTTTCGGAGCTAGCATACCTTCCATTGCTGCCTTAATTTCATTTATAGCATTGTAAATAATAGAATAAGTTTTTATTTCTATCTTTTCATTTTCTGCCAAACGTCTTGAACTTGGAGTTGGCCTAACTTGAAATCCTATTATTATGGCTTCTGAAGCAGATGCTAATAAAACATCTGATTCTATTATCGGACCAACAGCCTTGTGAATAATATTTACCTGAATCTGTTCTGTTGAAAGTTTAATTAATGAATCTGAAAGAGCTTCTATTGAGCCATCAACATCTCCTTTTACTATAATATTAAGTTCTTTAAAATCTCCTATCGCAATACGTCTTCCTATTTCGTCTAATGTGATATGTTTTTGTGTTCTTAATCCTTGTTCTCTTTGTAATTGGGTACGTTTGTTAACAATACTCTTCGCTTCCTTCTCATCACTAATGACGTTAAATTTATCTCCAGATTGTGGAGCCGAATTAAGACCTAAAATTTGTACAGGTACTGATGGTCCTGCTACATCTACACGCACTCCTCTTTCATTGTACATCGCTTTGATTTTCCCTAAACAACATCCCGCAACTACTGTATCTCCAACTCTTAACGAACCATTTCTTACTAAAACTGTAGCAACATAACCTCGCCCTTTATCTAATGAAGATTCAATCACAGTACCCACTGCATTTTTACCATAATTAGCTTTTAGCTCTAATAACTCTGCCTCTAATAATATTTTATCTAATAATTTATCTACGTTCAATCCTTGTTTTGCTGAAATTTCTTGCGATTGATATTTACCTCCCCAATCTTCAACTAACAAATTCAGACCCGCCAATTCTTCTTTTATTTTCTCTGGATTAGCTGAGGGTTTATCTATTTTATTTATTGCAAATACTAAAGGAACTCCTGCAGCTTGAGCATGATTTATCGCTTCTTTTGTTTGTGGCATGACATTGTCATCTGCCGCAACTACTATAATTGCGATATCGGTTATTTGAGCACCTCTGGCTCTCATTGCTGTAAACGCTTCGTGACCTGGTGTATCTATAAATGTTATTCTTTTCCCATTTTTTAAAGTAACTTCGTAAGCTCCTATATGTTGGGTTATTCCGCCTGCTTCTCCTGCTATAACATTCGCATTTCTTATATGATCAAGTAATGAGGTCTTTCCATGATCTACATGACCCATCACTGTAACTATAGGAGAACGATGCTCGTCATCTTCGACATCATCAACTATATCTATTTGCTCTTGTATCTCGGCACTAACAAACTCAACCTTATAACCAAATTCTTCTGCAACTATTGATAAAATCTCTGCATTAAGACGCTGATTTATTGATACAAAAAGACCTAATGACATACATGTTGAAATAATCTGTGTGACCTGAACATTTATCATACTCGCTAGCTCACTTACTGTAACAAATTCCGTTACTTTTATTATGTTCTTTTCTTCTTCTAATTTATCTAGCTCATCTTGCTGTTGTTTACTTACTGTATCTCTTTTTAATCGTCTATATTTGGATGATTTTGATTTAGCATTATCACTAAGTCTAGCTAACGTTTCTTTTATTTGTTTATTTATCTCGTCTTCAGTAAGTTCTGGCTTAGCTACACGATTACTTATATTTTTATTAAATTTATTTTTATCAACAACCTTACTTGCAGGTTTTGGACTACTTATTCTACTCTGGCTTCTATCTAAAGGTTTTGCATCATTAGGAGAAGCCTTGATTAATTCTTTAGCAATAAGAACCTTTGGCTCTTTATTATCAGGAGTTTCTTTTAAATCCTTATTGATTCTCCTTCGCTTCTTTTTCTTATTTATTTTGTAATCCTCTGATGATGCTATAGGTTTCTTCTCTTTCTTTTCAGGAATAGCCATTTGACCCAATACAGTTGGAGTCTCTAAGTTCTTAACTTTGGTTCTAAAAATATTTGACTCTTTGCTTAGTTCTGTATCTGGAACTATTATCTTCTCCTCTTCAATAGCAATCTGTTTTGTAGTTTCTTTTTCTTCTTCAATTAAAATAACCTCTTTTATCGGATTCGCTTCAATTATTTCTTCTTTTGGAGTTTCTGATATTTCTTCTTTTGGTTGAACTTCTTCATTCTTTTTACTTTTACTTAGATGAACATCTTTTGTAAGTTCCGTTTTTTCTTTCGTTTTAGTTGTTGTGTTTTCTGTCTTTTTCTTTTTCTTTTTATTAAGACTTTCCAAATCTAAACTACCTATTTTTTTTATCTTGTTTGACTTATCTTCAACAACTTCTACTTTAAGCATGTTCTCTTTCTCTGCAACTTCTTCTTTTGGAGATTCTATCTTTACTTCATTATCAGAATCTTTTAATTCTTTAGAAAGAGGCAACTCTTCTTCTAATATTGTTTCTTTTTTTAGATTAGATGTTGATTTACTTTTTGTTTGAATATCATTTATATTTCCTATAATTTTAGGAGTCTTTTCTTCCATTTTATGGATAGCCGTATCTTTTATTAGAATTACGGTATCGTCTTTCTCTGGTTTAATTTCTTCTTTAACAGAAGGTGTTTCATCTATAATGAGCTCTTGTTTTTTTGCAACAACATCTTGCATCTTGGTTGCATGTTCTAATTTTACACTTTTATCCGATTGAAACTCTTTTAAAAGCATTGTATAAACATCTTCATCTACTTTTGTATTCGCTGAAACAATAATACTTACACTCTTTTTTGTGAGAAATTGCTGTATATCAGCAAGTGTTATGTTCAACTCCGTTGCAACTTTTGCGAACCTTTTTGTGCCTTCTGCCATATTTATTTTTTAAAATCAGCGGTAAAAATACTAATTAATATTTAAATAAAATAAGTTATTCAAATTCTTCTTTTAATACTCTTATAACTTCTATTATCGTTTCTTCTTCTAAATCAGTACGATTTACTAAGTCTTCTACTCCTAAATTGATAACACTCTTTGCTGTATCACAGCCTATTTGCTTGAGTTCATCTATAATCCAACTTTCTATCTCATCTCCAAATTCATCTAAATCAACATCATCAACATCTTCATCTGTATCCCTATAAACATCTATCTCATATTCCGTCAATTTACTCGCTAATTTGATATTGTAACCGTTTTTACCTATTGCTAAAGAAACTTGTTCTGGCTTTAAATAAACATCCGCTTTTAGAACACCTTCTGAGGAAATAATGTTAATAGAAGATATTTTGGCTGGACTTAAAGACCTTGATATATATAACGAGGGATTAGTCGTGTAATTAATTACATCTATATTCTCATTCCTTAATTCTCTAACAATACCATGAATACGTGAACCTTTCATTCCTACACATGCTCCTACTGGATCTATTCTATCATCATAAGACTCTACCGCAACCTTGGCTCTTTCCCCTGGAACTCGTACTATTTTCTTTATTGTAATTAATCCATCAAATATTTCAGGAACTTCTGTCTCAAATAACTTTTCTAAAAACAAACTTGATGTCCTCGAAATAATTATTGCAGGACTCCCATTTCGCATTTCTGCATTTATTATTACAGCTCTTAAACTATCTCCTTTTCGATAATGGTCTGCTGGTATTTGCTCTGATTTTGGTAAAATTAATTCATTACCATCATCATCCTGAACTATTATTTCTCTTTTTAATACTTGGTAAACTTCTACTGTTAATAAATCTCCTATTCTATCTTTATAAAACTTAAATACTTCTTCCTTCTCTATTGATTGTATTTTTGTAGCTAAATTATGTCGTAATGATAATATCGAACGTCTATCAAAATCATCCATTTGGATTGGCTCGGAAATTTCCTCTCCCAATTCAAAGTCTGGTTCAATTTTTATCGCTTCTGAATAAGGAATCTCTAAAATCTCATCCTCAAATTCATCATCCTCTACGATTTTCCTATTACGCCAAATCTCTAATGCTCCCCTATCTATATTTATAACGAAATCAATGTTTTCATCCGTACCATATTTCTTTAAAATCATACTTCTAAATACTTCTTCAAGTATCGACATTAATGTTGTCTTATCTATATTCTTAAACTCCTTAAACTCAGAAAATGATTCAACCAAATTTATTCCAGCTTCTTGTATTTTTCCTTTTTTCATCTTAAATTATTTTTTAAAATGTTATAACTTCTTTTGCTATATTAATATTTATTTTATCTATTTTTACAATGCTTACATCTGTAGCCTTTATAGCTTTATTTTTACTTTTGGGCTTAACACTTACCTCCAATAAAATATAATTATCATCAATCCCAACAACCTTGCCTGTAAAATTTTCATTATCCTTTGTTATAATCTCTAAATATTTTCCTATTCTTTTATTATATTGTCTATCATCAACTATTGCCTCCATTAATCCTGGCGATGACACTTCTACATTATAATTTTCTAAAGTTTCTCCTATATTTTTCTTTAAATACCTATGAATATCCGTACACTCTTTTATTGTTATTGATTTATCATTATCTACACTAATCAAGATATCCTTTGTTCTTGAATTTAATTTTACTGAAATGTAATAATAATAAGTATCTTTAAACTTTTCATCCAAGAGTTGTTTTATTTGATCTTCTAATTTTATTATCATAAAAATATAAACAATAAGGGGGCTTGTAGCCCCCTTCATTTCCTTTTAAACTATTTTGTTGTCCGATTAGGATTCGAACCTAAATCTTTTGGGGAATACCCAAATGTGCTGCCGAAAATTACACAACCGGACAAGAATTATTTTGCAAAGATATACAAAAATATTAAAAACAAAAAAAAATATTAATTTTTGAGATTTTATTTTTTGTTAATTTATTTAAACACTATACATAATCATCGTATTTATTAAAATGGTAGTTTTACTATTAGAAATTTGTAATAAAACTTTTTTTATAATAATTCGTAAAATAGCAATAATTTTTTATTTATTTATAAATAATTATATTGGGTTTGATCACATTTGTTTTTAATTTCTAACATGAATGGTTTTTTTTAATATAAATCAATTATTCCAATTAATATTATTATTTTTGAGTTTTAATTTAGTATAAAATTTAATAATGAAAAAACTAACTATTATTAGAGTATTAACTATTATAGTATTAAATTTATATTTTGTATTTGTTTCTTTATGCCAATTTACAGATTATGATAAGGCTAATGCATTTTATGATCAAAACCAATATGAAGAAGCTATTCCTTATTTTCTAAATGTAACAAAAACAGGAAACAAAAAAGACAGGATTGACGCAAGTGACAAACTAGCTACATGTTATAGGATTGTAGGTCAATTTGATGAATCTATTGTTTGGTATGAGAAACTTATTAAGCAAGACAAAAAAAATCCTGATTACGTTAAGAAATATGCTATATCATTAAAAAATGCGTCACGATTTGATGATGCTATTAAGGAATTAGAGAAATATCAAAAGATGTCGCCAACGGACCCCATGTCACAAAATTTAATAGAATCATGTAAATTAGCAGAGAAATGGCTATCAGAATCATTAATGAATCCTGAATACGTAGTAAAGTTGAATGAATTAATGACAACTTCCGCATCGGAGTACTCCCCTGTATTTTATAATAATAAAGTTGTATTTACGTCGAACAGAGAAGGAGCGACAAAAAAGCTAATAGATATAACAGGAACTGGGGATGAGGTATTAAATGATTTATATATTGCAGACGTATATGCAGACCCTCCGACTCTAAATAATTTAAAAGAAGTAAATACTTTTAATCAGGAAGGACCTTCTACTTTTAGCGCAGATGGTAAACAAATGTTTTTCACTACTACAGTAAGAGGAAGTCGAGATAAAAAGACAAATGAAATTAAAACTACATTGCAAATATGGCATAGATATAAAGATTCACAAGGGACATGGTCAAAAGCAGCAAACATTCTAAAGTTTAACAGTTTTGATTATTCTATAGGTCATCCAACGTTATCAGAAGATGGGAAAAAGTTGTTTTTTATGTCAGATATGCCAAGCGGTTTTGGAGGAGCAGACATCTATATGAGCGCTTATGATGAAATAAAAAAAGAATGGGGAATGCCAGAAAATTTAGGAGATAATGTTAATTCTTCGGGGAATGAACTATTCCCTTTCATATATCAAAATAACATGTTGTTTTTTTCCTCTGATTTTCATCCAGGTATGGGTCGATTAGATATATTTTTATCAAAATTTGAAAATAATCAATGGAGTACTTGTGAGAATCTAAAACCACCGATAAATACAGTTAGTGATGATTTTGGGATATGCATAGATCCAGAAAGTTTTAGAGGTTTTTATAGTACCGACCATTTTGAAGATCAAAGGAAACTAGACAATATAAGAAGTTTTATCAAAAAAGAGCCTTTTTTATTGGTTTTTAATGGTAATATCTTTCAGATAAAAGACCAAGCATTGTATGATGGAATAAATTTCTATATGACGGAAGAAGAATCCAATGTAATGGACTATAATTTTAAACCAGAAAATGGACAATATAAATTATTATTGCCTAATAATGTTAGATATAGACTTGATGTTAGGGAAGGGATGATGCGAAAAGACTTTTTAAGTATAGTATATTATGAAAATAAAGAAGAAAATAAAGTAAAAATTAAAATAGAAGCTAATCAGCAAAATCAAGATCAATTTAAAGTAAAAGGCTATTTAACAATAGTTAATTCTAATGACTCAATTAAAGATCCAATTATTGGCGCAACTATTAGCTTAGTGTCTAATAATACTTTAATAGAAAAAACAACATCAGGAAATGAAGGAATATATAAATTTAAAACACCTTTAGAAAAAGATAAAAATTATCTAATAATTAGCGAAGGAGGGAAACTTTTTGTTAAAGAAAGGGTTATAGACTTATATGGAATTGTATCTAACAATACAAAGCCTTTAGAAAATATTACTTTAGAAATTTATGCTATTGATAGTATAAATAATAGATTAATAGATAAAATACAAACAAATGAACATGGAGAATACTCATACAAACTTCAACCTGAAAATAACTATAAAATAGTTGTTAATAATGAAAAATATAAACCCGAAACTATAGAAATTTCAACAATAGGACGAAAACCATTTGCTAAAATAGAAGAAAATATAAAGCTAAAAAGTAATATGCCTGAAGTTATTGTGAAAGGTAATGTATTTGACAAAGAGGGAGCGCCTATAAACGAAGCTAATGTAAAAATTTCAGAAAATAATAACCTTTTATCTGAATCAAAAACTATTGATAACTTTATAAACATTTCGTTAGAATTAAACAAAGAATATAAAATATCTATAGAAAAAGAAAACTACATTACTCAAGAAATAATGATAAAAACAATAGATGATAAAGAAATAAATCTCCCAAAAGTCATCTTAGACACTGATAAAAAAGCACTAAAAGCATTAAAAGATAAATCATTGGATATAAATGGGACTGTTGAATCCAATGGAGTAAAATTAGCAAATGTATATATAGATATAAAAAAAGATGGTAAATTAGAAGAAACCTTAAAAACAGATAGTTTAGGGAATTTTAGTACATCTATAACTAAAGGTTTTGAAAATGAATATTACTTGAGCTTTGAAAAAGCTAATTACGAGCCATTAGAATTAAAGATAAACAAAAATAATAAGGATACAATAAAAATAGTTTCGTTAATTGAGAAGACTATAATTGAGTTACCAAAGCCTAAAAATACGGATTCTAGTTTAACTATAAATGAGCCCAAAATAGAAGCAGTTCCACAAACAGAAATAATAGAGGTTCAACCAGAAACAGTAGATACAGTTTCTCAAACAGAAATAGTAGAGGTTCAACCAGGAACAATAGATACAGTTTCTCAAACAGAAATAGTAGAAACTCAACCAGAAACAGCAATTGAATATGAATGCTCAGTTGTACATGCAGTAGACAATAATAGTCCTATAGATAATTGTTTGATAAGAATTATTTCTGATGGAGAAAATATAACATCAGGATTAACTGACATGCAAGGTAATTTTAAAACAAAATTGCCAATATCAAAAAATTATTCTATATTATTAAGAAAGGAAAACTATCGAGGTATAGAGGTTGGTATTTCAACTTATAACAAAACCCCTGAAAATTTAATAAAGGATGTATTTAAATTAGAAAAAGAATTTACCAATGAAGATCTTGTTGCTTCAAAGCTGCAAAATAAAATGGAAGCAAAACAAGAAAATATTTCTAAAATAAACGAAGTATTACCAGATGATAAAAAATATAATACAACAACACAACCAATAGAACCTCCTATTGAAGAAAAACAAGTTGATAGTAATAATATAGTTGTTAAAGAAGTGGCATCGACTATTTCTGAGGATTTATTTATTGATAATCTAGCAGACAAAACTAAATCAAACAATATTATTCCAGACGTGCCAATACAAAATAATTCGGAAATAAATAATGATATCTTAAAAGAAAGCATTGTTAATATATCAGGAACAATAACAGATGATACAAACAAACCGTTAGATAGCACTCAAGTATTAATAGCACAGAAAAGTGAAGTATTAAATAAAACTATTACTAATAAAGAAGGAAAATATAGCCTAGAAATCCCTGCTAATAATGAATATGATTTAATATCAACACATAAAGGTCATTTTCAAGCAGAGAAAAAAATAAAAGTTGAAAATCAACAGATAGTAAATGATGTAAAGCTTGAAAAAATAGAATTGAACAAGCCAAAAGAAGTTAAAAATATTTATTTTGATCTTAACAGCACAATACTTAAAAAAGAATCCAGATTTGAATTAGATAAACTATTCAATTTTTTGATAATCAATGACAATCTTGCAGTTAAAATAAATTCACATACGGATGAACGTGGTAGCGAAAATTACAATATGAAATTGTCACAACAACGCTCAATAGCTGTAGTTACATATTTAATAGGAAAAGGGATCGTAAAAAACAGACTCATTCCTATGGCTTATGGGGAATCAATGTTGCTTATAAAAAATGCACAAACAGAAAGTGAGCACCAAAAAAACCGTCGTACAGAATTTGAAGTTGTTACTTTTGATTACAAACAAGTTCCTGATACTGCAAGCTTATATAATGTATCAATTGATGATATTGATACTAAAATTACAGAAAAAGGATTTAAAGCTAAGAAAAATATTATATATAAAGTTCAAGTAGGAGCATCAAAAGTCCAACTTCCAAAAACATTTTTTGACTCATTAAAAATAAAAATTGGCGATATTGAAATAGCTGAATATCTATCTAAAAAAGATAGTGTATTTAAATACAATACAGGGGAATTTAATAATATAGATAATGCTGTTGATATGCAAAATAAAATAATTAACAATGGATTTGATGCAATTATTGTAGCTTTTGATGGAGATAAAGAAATTTCTTCAGAAGAATTGAATAATTATTTAAAATATGAAGCAAATGAACAAAAATTGTTAAATCAGGATTTATATAAAGAGACAGAAATCGTTAATGGAGTTAAATATTCAGTACAAGTTGGAGCTTCAAGAACATCAGTAGCAAAAGGAATATTTAAAAGAATTGAAAGTAATTTCTCTAATATAAAAATTACATACAAAAAATACAATGACGGCTATTATAGATATAATGCTGGGGTGTTTGACGATATTGAAAACGCAAAACAATTATGTGCAAATATTCAGCAAATGGGAATGCAAGCTTTTGTAGTAAAATTTATTAACGGACAAAGACAATTAATAGAAGATAATCTAAAAGATAGTGATATTTCAAATAATAGTATTTCAACAGAAAACAAAGAAAATGAAATTCCTATTGAATTAGATAAGTATTTTAAAGAGCTAAATAAAAACGCAGAAATAACATACATGATTCAAGTTGGAGCTTTTTTGAAACCTGTAGACAAACATCTTTTATTACTACAATCCATAGAAAAAATGAATCCCGATTTGAGTATAGTTTTTTATCATGATGAAGATGGCTTCTATAAATGCTTAACAGGAGAATATTATAACATGCAAGATGCTAAAATACTTCTTAATAGACTAAAACAACAACAATTTCAGGCATTTATTGTTACATTACAAAATGGACAACGAATTAAATAGCTTGTAATACTAAAAAGTGGGATAATATAGTTCCCTTATTTCAGCCAGCATATTCCCCAGAATTGAATCCTATTGAAAATTTATGGCACCATATAAGAGAAAAAGGAAATTTTTAAAATACAACTTTCAAAGATATGGAAGAGGTTGAACAAAAATTGTCAGAACAATTAATAAATCTTTACAAAAAAAACGTAAAATCAATAACTTTATTTCATTGGATTAAATCTATAATTATGATAGCGGTTTAGTATTACACACTAAAAAATGCCAAAATCTGCCCAATAGTTAATACTATTAATTAATAATATATTAAAGAATACATTATTTAATCTTTATTGATTTCTTTACTAAATTATTATTTCGTTTTTTTAGGAGCAATTAACATAATCATACGTTTCCCTTCCAGTTTTGGTAACTGTTCAACTTTGCCATACGCTTCAAGAGCTTGAGCAAACTTTAACAATATTAATTCCCCTTGTTCTTTGTATAATATTGTTCTACCTTTAAAGAAAACATCTGCTTTTATTTTTGAGCCTTCTGATAAAAAACTAATGGCATGCTTTAGTTTAAAGTTAAAGTCATGTTCGTCTGTATTAGGTCCAAACCGAATTTCTTTAACTACAATCTTTGCCGTTTTTGCTTTAATTTCTTTTTGTTTTTTCTTTTGCTCGTATAAGAACTTACTATAATCAATTATTCTACATACAGGTGGCGATGCGCCTGGAGATATTTCAACTAAATCTAATTCTAATTGATCGGCTAATTTAAGAGCGTCACGAAGAGGCAAAATTTGTTGTTGATCTTCTATATTTTCACCAACAACTCTTACTACGGGAGCTGAAATTCCTTCATTAGTTTTGTATTGATTATCAGTCCTTTTAGGCTTATTAGTTGTGTTAATCGTTGCTATAACTTTTTTCCTCCAATTTTAGTTTATAAAAAATTAATTAATATCACTTGTCTCATTTGAAATTTCCAAATGAACAAATTTAGTAAAGTCTTCTACTACCATTTCTCCTAAGTCTGCACCTCCGTGTTTTCTTATTGTAATAGTTTTATTATTTTCTTCTTTTTCCCCAATGATTAACATAAATGGCGTCTTGCTCATTTCTGCATCTCTAATTTTTTTTCCAGCTTTTTCATTTCTATCATCAATTTCGGCACGAATATCACTATTTTGCAATAAATCACAAACATTTTTAGCATAATCTATAAATTTGTCGCTAATAGGAATTATCATTGCATGTGTTGATGTTAGCCATAAAGGAAAGTTCCCTCCAGTATGTTCTAATAAAATAGCAACGAATCTTTCAAGAGAACCAAAAGGGGCTCGGTGAATCATTACAGGTCTATGCTTTTGATTATCACTTCCAGTATATTCCAGTTCAAATCGTTCTGGGAGATTATAATCAACTTGGATTGTTCCTAATTGCCATTTACGCCCTATAGCATCTTTAACCATGAAATCAAGCTTAGGACCATAAAAAGCAGCTTCTCCATGTTTTACAAAACTGTTTAATCCCTTTTCTTTTACAGCTTCAACAATTGCATTTTCTGCCTTTTCCCAGTTTTCATCTGTTCCAATATACTTTTCTTTATTATTGACATCTCTTAAGGATATTTGTGCTATAAAATTATCAAATTTAAGAGTTTTAAATATATATAAAACAATATCTATAACTTTAATAAATTCCTCTTTTAATTGCTCTGGTGTGCAAAATATATGAGCATCATCTTGAGTAAACCCTCTAACACGTGTTAATCCATGAAGTTCTCCACTTTGCTCGTATCTGTAAACTGTTCCAAATTCAGCAAATCTTATAGGTAAGTCTTTATATGATCTTGGTTTTATCTTGTAAACTTCACAATGGTGAGGACAATTCATTGGTTTTAAAAAAAATTCTTCACCTTCAACTGGAGTTGTTATTGGGCGAAAAGAATCTTCTCCATATTTTTGAAAATGACCTGAGGTTTTATATAACTCAATATTTCCTATATGAGGTGATATAATGGGCAAATAACCATGTTTCTTCTGTGCTTTCTTTAAGAAATTCTCCAATCTTTCTCTTAGTTCGGCACCTTTTGGCAGCCATAATGGTAATCCCATTCCAACACTTGGAGAAAATGCAAAAAGTTCTAACTCTTTTCCTAATTTTCTATGGTCTCTTTTTTTTGCCTCTTCCAATATTGCTAAATATTCAGTTAGTTCTTTTTGTTTAGGAAATGTTATCCCATATATTCTTGTTAACTGCTTATTTTTTTCATTACCTCTCCAGTAAGCTCCTGCTATATTTAGCAGTTTAACAGCTCTTATATGACCTGTATGAGGCAAATGAGGACCTCTACATAAATCTGTAAAACTCCCAGAAACATATAACGATATATTATTATCCTCTAAATCTTCTATTAATTCTAACTTATATTTATTACCTTCTGACTTATAAAGAGTTATAGCTTCCTGCTTTGATATACTTTTTCTTTCAAAAACTTGCTCTTTTCTTGCTAATTCCAACATTTTCTTCTCTATAACATCAAAGTTATCTGAAGAAATACTTTCATCCATAAAGTCTATATCATAATAGAATCCATTCTCAATATCTGGACCAATAGCAAATTTAGCAGTAGGATAAAGCTCTTTTATTGCCTCTGCCATTAAATGAGCTGAAGAATGCCAAAAAACGGACTTACCTCCTTCATCATCCCATGTTAATAATTTAAATCTGCCATCCGTATATATTGGTAAAGTTGCATCTATTATTTTATCATTAAACAACACACCAAGTACATTTTTTGCAAGGCTATTGCTTATTTGCGTAGCTATTTCCAATCCAGTGATTCCTTTTGGATATTCTACTACTCTACTGTCAGGAAAAATAATTTTAATCATAATTAAAAATTATATAATTAAGCGACTTTAAGTTTGTCTTTTAACGTTTTATCTAATTGATCTTTAGCATATTCGTAAGTTACAACAAACTCTTTAACTTTGTGCTCAGATGGTAAATCAAACATTGCATCAAGCATTATTGCTTCAAGAATAGAACGCAAACCTCTTGCTCCTAATTTAAATTCAATCGCTTTATCCACTATAAAATCTAATACAGCATCTTCAAAAAAAACAGAAATATTATCTAATTCAAAAAGTCTAACATATTGCTTTATAATAGAATTTGATGGTTCTGTCAAAATCCTTCTTAGAACAGTCTTATCTAGTGGATTTAAATGTGATAATACTGGTAAACGACCAACTAGTTCTGGAATTAATCCATAACTTTTTAAGTCTTGAGCAGATATATATTTTAAAAGATTGTTTTGGTCTACATCTTCTTGTTGTTTATTTTTATAACCTATAATACTTGTTTGTATTCTTTTAGCTATTTTCCTGTCAATACCATCAAAAGCCCCCCCGCAAATAAATAATATATTTTGGGTGTTCACTTGAATCATTTTTTGTTCAGGATGTTTACGTCCTCCTTGTGGAGGAACATTTACAATCGAACCCTCCAAAATCTTTAATAAAGCTTGTTGTACTCCTTCTCCAGAAACGTCTCTTGTTATAGAAGCACTATCTCCTTTTCTTGCTATTTTGTCTATTTCATCTATAAAAACTATACCTCTTTCAGCTGACGCAACATCATAATCAGCTACCTGTAGTAAACGTGTTAAAATATTCTCAACATCATCTCCAACATAACCTGCTTCTGTTAAAGCAGTCGCATCTGCTATACAAAAAGGAACTTGTAGTAACTTCGCTATCGTTTTCGCTAACAATGTCTTTCCTGTTCCTGTTTCTCCTACTAATATAATATTCGATTTTTCTATCTCAGTATCATCTGCTTTAAAATAAGACTGAGTAATTCTTTTATAGTGATTATATACTGAAACAGACAATACTTTCTTCGCTTCATCTTGTCCTATGATAAATTTATCAAGAAATGATTTTATATCAGTTGGTTTATAAAGCCTTAGGCGTGAATAGTTAAAATTACTTTTGTAAATTAACTCCTCTTTCAATAAATTATGGGCTTTATCTATGCAAATATCACAAATATGTCCTTCGTGTCCTTCTTCGCCTGCTACAAGAAGACGAGTATCTTTTCTTTCTCGTCCACAAAAAGAACAATAAGCTTCCTTGGGTTGTTTAGCCATTCTTTATTGTTTTTTCTTTATCTCTCTTTAATATCTCATCTATCATTCCATACTCTTTTGCTTCCTCTGCTGTCATCCAATAATCTCTATCTCCATCATTCCAAACTTTTTTATATGTCTGTCCACTATGACATGAAATTATTTCATAAAGCTCTTTTTTGAGTTTTTGTATTTCTCTTGCTGTTATTTCAATATCTGATGCTTGACCTTCAGCTCCACCCATAGGTTGATGAATAAGAACCCGTGAATGCTTTAATGACGTCCTCTTCCCTTTAGTCCCCGCACATAAAAGAACTGCACCCATAGAAGCTGCCATACCAGTGCAAATAGTTGCAACATCTGGAGTTATATATTGCATTGTATCATAAATACCTAAACCTGCATATACAGAACCTCCTGGAGTATTCAAATAGATTTGAATATCTCGATGTGAATCTACTGATTCTAAAAATAATAACTGTGCTTGTATTATATTTGCAACATAGTCATCAATAGGAACTCCTAAAAAAATAATTCTATCCATCATAAGACGTGAAAACACATCCATTGTCGCTATATTTAATTGTCTTTCCTCTATTATAGTAGGTGAAATATAATTTGACGAAATTGATATATATTTATCAAGGGCTAGACTGCTAATACCTCGGTGCTTAATTGAATATTTTCTAAACTCTTCGTTAAATGACATAAAAATTATTTTTTTAAGTTTTTATATTCGTCAAAAGTAACTTCTTTTTCATTAATCTTAATAGAATTATTAAAAATTTCTAATAATTTTTCATTAACTAACATATCAACTATTCCTTTATGGTTTTTCTCTACTTTTAAAAACTCAACAACTTGCTCTTCTATGACTTTTTCATCTATTCCAAAATAACCATACGATTCAAAACGTTGTTTCATTATTTCTTTTGCCTTAATTAAAATAGATTCATTACTAAGTGAAAATCCATTATTTTTTAGAATTGTCGATTCTATTATTTGTGATTTAAATGTCTTTTCCAAATTAGGCATTTCTTTTTCTATAACATCTTCTGTTATTTCTGCATTATCATTATTTGTATAAGTAATCCATTTCTTTAAAAAATCCAATGGAATATTAAAGTTAATATCTGTTACTAGTTTCCCAACTACTTCTTCAACAAAATTTTGATCCGTAATCTTATTAAATTCTTCTTGGTTTATCTCTTTTAATTTAGTCCTAAATTCTTCTTCGGTTTCTATATTATCTTCTGGGAAAACTTTCTTAAAAAAATCAATATTAATTTCTTGTGGTGTAATATTTACTATTTCTTTCGCTGTAAACTTTATTTTATTAACTGAATCTACATCAATCAATTTTATTCCCAACCATAAAGAAATATTCGATTTTTTAACCATTGATGCTTCAAATTCAATAGATTCTCCTAATTTTAAGCCAATAAGTTTATTCTTTAATTCTATTTCTTCATTATCTAATTTATCAATATAAATTGATGTTGAGTTTAATCTTTCCGTCGCATTATTATCTTTGTCTAACTCAACAAATTCTCCATGAATCATTGATGTCTCATTTGCTACCTCAAATTTATCATAATTACCAAATCTATTTTGTAAATTTGCTATGTTTTCTTCTAATATTTTGTCTTCTACAACAATTCTA
>Ga0154552_1107_pt1 | contig 51898 bp, 51 predicted proteins | sample RifGroF2_FD_105695 | JGI IMG/M metagenome (GOLD analysis project Ga0154552, IMG submission 105695) | Bacteroidetes bacterium GWF2_29_10
TATTATGTTCCAATCAACAATACAAGAAAAACTAACCGATTCATTAGCAGTAAGATTTGTTTTACTAATATTTCCTATTGATAACCAAGATTTATCTGATTGTATCCCCTTTATATTTAGAGTGCCTGAACCTATATTCTTAATTGTGACTAATGTATTACTTGGTTTTAGATTGCTTGCATAAGGGTTGGAAGCTCTTTGAGCAAAACATCCAAACTTAACAGCAATGCTAACATCATCATAAGAAATCCTAAAATAGCCATTCTCACCCAAAGAAGTTCCCCAACTATTCTTTGCCTTAAAACATTGCAGATTGTCATCATAACCCACAAGCAACACGGCATGACCAAATTCGTAATAGCCTCCTGTGTATTTATATATGCCTCCGTTGTAATAAAAAAAGCTTTGAGGAACAGACATTCCAACACTAAGAGGTCCTTCTTGCAATGCGTCTCTTAAATCGTTTACAGTCATGTTTTGTCCCCACATATAATCGTGAACATCGGTTACTTTTATATTGTATTCTGGCTCGCTACATTTGTCATTACAAGAAATAGCTGTTGCATCTTTTGTCTTATAAGGGAAGCAAGTTTCATTTGGGATACCATTTTTCTTTGCATAATTATAAACCCATATTGGCCATCCTCCATTACAACCATCATTTACTACTGAATTACACGATAAAATAGCTTGCTCTGATAAGTTAAGATTAGTTGTTGGAATACCTTGTTGACCAGCTATTTGTTTTGATATGTTTTCTATCAAACCGATACCCGAGAAGCTCCAGCATGAACCACAATAACCTTGATTTTTTGCTTCGGAATCATAAGAACTCCAGTCAATTGAGCTAGCATATTTTAAATTTTTTCTTGTTTTCCTATTTTCCGACAATTCTATAGTATCAATAACTACGCTCACTGCCAAGTCGTAATCATTAGCAACATATCGTTGATTTGTTGTGCTATAAGTAGCACTATTTGATTTCTTATTATCATTATACAATTCTGTTCGCATAGGCGTTACTTCAATCTTTGGATAAAGAACCGTTACAACGACATTATCTGTTGCAGAACAAGCGTTATTAGTAACCGTAACAGTATAAATAGTTGTATCAGTTGGACTAACTGTAATTTTTGCTGTTGTTGCTCCAGTACTCCATAAATAAGTGCTTCCACCAGTGGCTGTAAGCGTTGTTGAAGTTCCAGCATTAATAGTTTTATCTGCACCTGCATTAGCAGTAGGAATAACAGCATTAACAGTTACAATCACTTCATCACTTTCGGTAATACCGTCCTTAGTTCCTGTAATCGTATATGTAGTAGTAACAGAAGGATTAGCCGTTATTGTTGCATTAGTATCCCCAGTACTCCACAAATAAGTATCCGCTCCCGTAGCAGTAATACTTGTAGAAGCACCTCGGCATATAGTTTGGTTGGCGCCTGGATTAAGGAAATTAACTTTAACGACAACGCTTGCTATATCTGTACAATTGTCTTTGTTTTTTACCGTAACATAGTATGTCGTTGTTATTAATGGCGTAACAGTTATCAAGCTTGATGTTTGTCCATTGCTCCAAGAATATGCGATACCACCGCTTGCTTGAAGACTTATAGCATTGCCCTCAATCACAGATGTGTCATTAGTTATGCCTATAGACATATCCGGAGGCAGAATAGTCCAATTATGATATACTTGTCCAAAAATCTTTATAGTTATAAATGTTATTAAAACCATAAAAAAAACAACTTTATTTTTCATACTACCAATTTATATTTTTTTATTTACTCTAAACTATTTATCAATATTTTTTTATTTTTGCCCAAAAGAAAGAACGGAAAGTCAATTTGAACTGGAAACGAGGCGGAGCCCGCTGCCGTAGCCACGAATGAAGAGACCGTTGCTGCTACGACCAGCAGAACGGCAGCCCTGCGCGCCGCTGATCCAACTACCGCCACGGAGAATGCGGCCAATGCCAGATACTGGTCCTGTAGGGTTGGTTTTTGCATCACTTGTATAATTCCCATACCAATCATTTACCCATTCCCATAAATTCCCGCTCATATCATAAATACCAAGCTCATTCGGCAATTTCTGACCTACAGGATGAGTTTTATTTCCTGAATTAGAACTATACCATGCCACCATATCTATATCGTTGCTACCACTATACTTATATCCCTTGCTCTTATTCCCTCCACGTGAGGCATATTCCCACTCTGCTTCAGTTGGTAAACGATAAGTCTTGCCTGTTAGTTGATTTAGTTTTGTTATAAAACCTTGGATATCATTCCAAGAAATCTGCTCTACCGGGCAATTATCACCGCAACTGTTAAAATAAGAAGGATTGTTTCCCATAACATCTCGCCACTGCTTTTGAGTTACCTCATACTTACCTATATAAAAACTACTTAATGTAACCTGACTTGTAGGCTTCTCATTATTATAACAATCTGGCTCCTGCTCTGCAGTACATCCCATAGTGAATGTGCCACCCTCCACAAAGACCATTTCTATATTAATATTAATATTTGAGAAGCTAATATTAACTGTGTCGATAGATATACCGCAAGCATTAGATATAGTCCAAGTGAGTTGATAGGTAGAGTCGGACATTCCGCTAAAGCCAGTGTTGTGCTTAGTGCTATCTGTAAGACTTCCGCCAACTCCATTTAGGATATGCCATATTCCGCTTCCTATAGCTGGAATGGAAGCATCAAGAGTAGCGAAGCCTACAATATCCGACTTGTCAGGTCCGGCATTAGCAAGGATAGGGCTATTAGCAATAATTGTTTTAATCGTTGAATACTTAGGATTACAACCTCTTTCTATAACCTTTGCTCTTAAATATCTATTTGTTGATGCAACAAAAGAATAAGTGGATGATGTAGCTCCAAGAATATCTGTCCAAACACCACCTGAGGAGTCCTGCCACTGCACAGTGCCATCAATAACTCTATCAGAGATAAAATAAACGGTATCCCCGATACATTCATTATAAACTTGCCCTTTAGCAATATTAGACATAAAAGCAATAACAAAGGCGAAAATAGTAATAAATAATTTAGTTCTCATACTATTTGTTTTTTTAAATAATTTATCAGCAAATATAACTATTTTTTAAATTGAAAAACTGTTTGTTATACATTTTCATTTAGGGGAATAAATCTGTCATAATGACGCTATGAGAATTAAGACGCAAGAGGAAAATAATTACAAATTACTGGGATTATTACACAGAATGGTACGGAGAATTTATTACTGACAAGGGAAAACTTATAAGTATATATAGCAACCATAAAGGATTACCCCCTACGGGATTTGGAAATAATGTGGGCAATCACATAGGATTGCCCCTACGATGTGTATTGATATAAATTTGTGTATTAATGTGGGCGTATTCAACACGTCCGTACAATAAAATTATTAGTATTGATAATCGATTGTTTAGTTGTTTAAGTAATCTTAAGGATTGTACATGATTGATTTTTAGCTAATTATACAAATGATTGATTTTCAGTATGTAAATTCTATTACTGTACATGAAAGGTACATGAAAGGTACTATAACAGTACATAAAAGGTACTATAAAGGTGTCTCGTCCTAAAATAGGTTTACACATAAAATTAAAATTATGAAAAAGGGATGTAACCTTGTTTCAAGATTATCTGAATAGAAATGTGTGTTAGGATTTTCTTCATATATTTACATATCATACTTATTATCAGTATTTTAGTAAAAAAGGTAACTTTAAGGTGAAGTAAGGGTAACTTAAAGGCGAAGTAAAGGCGAAGTAATAGCATATAACGCAATGGAAATTAGCAAGTTAAGTGGTTTTGTGTAATATATTGAATATTAAATTGTTACAAAAATAGGAACATAAAAAAATGTTATAGCAAATTAAAATATATTAAAAATAGGCAGAATAAGTTTTGTAATGGTAGATAAACTGGTATTAATCTGATAATTAATTTGTTTTTTTTATGTGATTTAATTGAAAAAATAGAATTGATTTTATACAATAAAAAAGGAGCAAAGTAATTTATATTACACAAAAAAAATGTTAAAATAGGGTCTTCCGCTATTTATTATTGTAATACGTGTTTATTTTAGTAATTTTAATAATATAACTTTCAATTAAGAGAACGTTTTGATTAAGAAAAAATGGATTGCTTCTAAGTATTATGTTGCGAAAAGACTGAAAGAAAAATGGGAAAAAGATAATAATTATAGTTTTTTTTCATTATAGTAAGGCATAAAAATTGATTATTTATGATTATTTAACCATTAAAAATGAATAAAGTTATGAATAGATTATTAAATACGTTAGCCATAGTGTCATTAGGAGGATTTTTGACTTGTGCTACAACAAATAATATTGCAAAAGGTAATGTTAATAAGTATAATACTATAATTACAAATAATGATATTCCTTCGGAGCATGAAAGAGGAGGTCTTATTGACTTTACAGATGCAGCAGAAAAAACAATAAATACAGTAGTTCATATAAAAACACAATCACAGCAGAAGACACAATATTATGATGATTTTTTTGGGTTAAATCCTTTTTTTAGAGACTTCTTCTGGGGTCTTTCTCCAAACCAACGACAACAAACGCAAGAAATACAAACAGCAGGTTCTGGAGTAATAATAACAGAAAATGGATACATAGTAACAAATAATCATGTTGTTGATGGAGTTGATGCTATAGAAGTTATATTGAACGACAAAAGATCATATAAAGCAAAATTAATAGGTAATGATCCAACAACGGATTTAGCTTTAATAAAAATAGAAGAAGAAAAACTCCCCTTTATTGTTTATGGTAATTCGGATAATGTTAAAGTAGGTGAATGGGTTCTTGCAGTTGGCAATCCTTTTAATTTGACTTCAACTGTAACAGCAGGTATAGTTAGTGCTAAAGCAAGAAATATTAACATACTAGGAGGTAATACTTCTGTAGAATCATTTATTCAAACGGATGCTGCAGTTAATCCAGGTAATAGTGGAGGTGCATTAGTAAATACATCAGGCGAATTAATAGGGATTAATGCAGCAATAGCATCAAATACTGGTTCTTATACAGGCTATTCATTTGCGATTCCTGTTAATATAGTAAAGAAAGTAGTGAATGACTTGATTGAATTTGGAGATGTTCAAAGAGCTTTTTTAGGTGTTTCAATATTAGAAATAGATGCTAATTTAGCACAACAAAAAAATATTAAAGATTTAAAAGGAGTTTATGTTGAGGCTCTTAATGAAAATATAACAAATGAAGATATCGGAATAAAAAGAGGAGATGTTATAACAAAAGTAAACCAACAAGCAGTTAATTCTATAGCACAACTTCAAGAATCGATAGCGATACACCGTCCAGGGGAGAATGTTTCTGTAACAATAAAAAGAAATGGAGAAGAATTGACCATTCCTGTATTATTAAGAAACAAATATGGAGAAACATCAATAGTAAAAAGAGATGTAACAAAAGAATCAGCCCAATTATTAGGAGCAACATTCAAAGTTATATCTAAAGAAGAAATGAATAAATTAAATATTAGAAATGGGTTAAAAATAATTAAATTAGATAATGGGAAACTACGAAATGCAGGAATCAGGGAAGGATTTATTATACAATACATTGATAAAAAAGAAGTAGCAGATTTAAATGATATACACAATGCTCTTTCAAACAAGAGAGGAGGTATATTAATAGAGGGAACATATCCAAATGGAATGAGAGCATATTATGCATTTGGATTGTAATTTATTAATCTGAAAATCAGTCTATTAAATATTTAATTTCATTAAAATTAAAGGAAACTATTGACAAGGGTTCTTTTTTGTTGTTACTTTGCACCCACGTATTTTACTAATAAAATATTATCATTTTTAACAAGTGTTCACTTTAAACCTTTAGAAACCGTGATGAGACAATTAAAAATTAGTAAATCTATCACCAATAGAGAAACTGCGTCTTTAGACAAGTATCTGCAAGAAATTGGTAGAGAAGAATTACTAACTCCTGAAGAGGAGGTTTCGCTTGCACAAAGAATTAAAGCAGGCGATCCTATTGCATTAGAAAAATTAACAAAGGCTAATCTTAGATTTGTAGTTTCTGTAGCAAAGCAATACCAAAACCAAGGATTAAGTTTGCCAGACCTTATAAATGAAGGTAATTTAGGATTAATAAAAGCAGCGAAAAGATTTGATGAAACTAGAGGATTCAAATTTATTTCTTATGCAGTATGGTGGATTAGACAATCTATTTTGCAAGCTTTAGCTGAGCAATCAAGAATAGTAAGGTTGCCTTTAAATCAAGTAGGCTCTCTTAATAAAATAGCAAAAGAAGCTTCTCGTTTAGAGCAAAAGTTTGAACGTTCGCCTTCGGCTCAAGAAATAGCAATATCTTTAGATTTACCTGAAGATAAAGTTTCAGAAACCTTAAAAGTATCATCAAGACACTTGTCTGTGGATGCTCCTTTAACTTCTGACGAAGAAAGCTGTTTATTAGATGTATATATTAATGGTGACTCACCTAATGCAGATAGTACATTAATTAATGATTCTTTGAAAAAAGAAATAGAAAGATCTCTAGCTACTCTTCCAGAGAAAGAAAGAGATATATTAATTTATTATTTTGGCATAGGAATGAGTCATGCTCTAACACTTGACGAAATTGGAGGAAAATTCGATTTAACGAGGGAAAGGGTAAGACAAATAAAAGAAAAAGCTATACGACGTTTAAAGCATGCATCAAGAAGCAAATTGTTAAAAACATATTTAGCACAATAATTTTTTTTTGTTTAATTAATTAAAATATATATTTGCACCAGAATTTACTAACTAAAATTATTTAATTATTATGGCTTACAAAATTGATCCAGATACATGTACAGCTTGTGGTACTTGTATTGACGAATGTCCTGTAGAAGCAATTGCTGAAGGAGAGAATTTTTATACAATTGACCCAGACACATGTACAGATTGTGGCTCATGTGCTGATGTTTGTCCAGTTGAAGCAATTTCACCTGAATAAATAAAATTGTTTTGTATTTTAGAGATAAGCCTTCTGAAAAGAAGGCTTATTTTTTATATATCATGGACTTAATTAGAATAAAAGATAAAATAGAACATTTTAAATCAGAAAATAAGAAATTATTTTTAACATCTTCATTTCAGGGTTATAGTATTGTGCTTATACATATAATAAGTAGCATAGATAAAAACATTCCTATATACTTTATTAATACAGGTTACCATTTTGTAGAAACTTTAACATATAGAGATAATATTGCAAAATTATTATCATTGAATATAAAAAATGTAAGTTCGCAAATTCCTAAAATACAACAAATAGATTCAAATAGTCATTTACTTTATGTTAGCGATCCCGATTATTGTTGTTTTATTAATAAAGTTCAACCAATGGATAAATTATTTTTCGAATACGATGTTTGGATTAATGGTATAAGAAAAGAACAAAATGAACATAGGAAAACATTAGAAGAAATAGAAAATGCTCCTAATAATACTGTTAGATACCATCCTTTAATTAATTGGACAAAAGAAGAATGTGAAGATTATATAAAAACACATAAACTCCCTAAGCACCCATTATCATCACAAGGATATAAAAGTATTGGCTGTGAACCATGCACAATAAAAAATAATCATACAGAAGATGAAAGAGGTGGTCGTTGGAATGGATTAAAGAAAAATGAATGTGGTTTACACACAGAATTAATTATAAAGAAATAATCTATGAAAATACTAATTACAGGAGGAGCAGGTTATGTCGGTAACGAATTAGTCTATAATTTGTCAATCAATCCTGAGATAAAAGAAATAATCATCTACGATAACCTTAGTAGAAAAAATTATAATGTATTTTTAGATAAAAGTTTTTCTAATAAAAAAATCAAATTTGTCAAAGGAGAATTATTAGATTCTCGTTTATTAAAAAAGGTATTAATAGGAGTTGATGTTGTTTATCATTTAGCTGCTTTAGTTACTACACCATTTGCAAATGAAGATCCTCATCTTTTCGAACAAATAAATCATTGGGGAACAGCAGAATTAACTTACGCAATAGAAGAATCGGAGAGTGTAAAAAAACTAGTATATTTGAGCTCTACATCAGTATATGGAGTTCCAAATGAAATAATAAACATCAAAACAATTCCTAATCCCAAAACATTTTACGGGATGTCTAAATTAAAAGGCGAGGGACACGTTTTAAGATTATCAGACAGAATAGAGACAATAGTGCTTCGATGTGCGAATATTTATGGGCATAGTCCTAGTATGCGCTTTGACGCTGTTATAAACAGATTTATGTTTGAAGCAAATTTTATTGGTCGTATATCTGTTACAGGGAATGGGAAGCAACACCGAGCTTTTATTAACATATCTAACGTTTCTGAATTGCTAGGCAAGTTAGCTAACACTAAATTAGATTCAGGTATTTACAATTTAAGTGGCAAGAACATTAGTATTATTGAAATTAGCAATACAATAAAAGACATATACCCAGAAACGGAGATATTATTTCTAAGCCAACATTTAACATTCAGAGAATTGCTTGTAGAAAAAGACCATAGGTTAAATCATTTAATAACAATTAGCGATATTACATTTAAAGATGAACTTCTTGAATTAAAATCAAAATTTTCTTTCTAACTTTCCTCAACATAATAACTTTCCAAAACAGTTTTAAATTATTGCAAATGTATTAAGTACGTTCCATTATGGTTTTGTACTGATTAATACAATTCAATCTTATCCACAAAAATACTTTTTAGATAAATATTTAAAAAAAAGAGTAATTGTGAACATAAGTTCATTATCTTTGCAATTATTCTTACTAATTACAAGAAGTAAAAAAGAGGGAAATGGTTATGAAATAATATTTTACAAATCATTAAAATCAATTAGTCTAAAAACATTAGTATCATAGAAAAAAATTAAATAAATAAAAATTATGAAAGTAGCTATTACATCAACAGGAAGTTCGTTGGAATCTGTTTTAGATTCACGTTTTGGTCGTTGTTCTTATTTTGTCATATATGATACTATAGATAAAAATGTTGAATTTGTGATTAATCCTAACAAAAATGCTTTGGAAGGTGCTGGTCCTGCTTCTGTACAACTTATAGCATCAAATAATGTTAATGAAATTATATCTTTTGATTTTGGAGCTAAAATTAAAAGTTTACTAACTAGTCTTAACATAAAAATGACTATTGAAAAAGACCAAACTAAAACAGTAAAAGAAATTATCGAAACTTTAAAATAAATGATATGCCAAAATTAGATGGAACTGGTCCAGATTCTAAAGGATCTAAAACTGGACGAAAATTAGGCTTATGTGATAAGTCTGAAGAAGAAAAAGATACTAAATTACTTGGCAAAGGCCAAGGAAAACGACGTAATGTTGGCGGTGGTAAAGGTCAAGGTAAAAGATTAAAAAGTGGATTATAAAAAATAAAATATTATGAATAAAAAAATAGCAATTCCAACAGAAAATGGAATATTATGTTCTCATTTTGGGCACTGTCAACAATTTAGTATAGTTGAGGTAGTTAATAATCAAATACAAAGTATTATTGAATTAACTCCACCAGAACATCAACCAGGTTTATATCCTAAATGGATAGCACAGCATGGAGTAACAGATGTTATAGCAGGAGGTATCGGTCAGCAAGCAATTAATTTGTTTAATCAGCAAAATATCAATGTATTTGTTGGTGCTCCAATCAAAGACCCTAAAGAATTAGTAATAGACTTTTTGGATAATAAATTATCATTAGGTGCAAATTATTGTGATCATTAAAAAAGATGTTTTAACAAAAAAATATGAATAAAATTCCTCAAATTAAAATAGCTATAGCGAGTGGGAAAGGAGGAACAGGTAAGACTTTTGTTTCTACTAATTTGTTTTATACTTTGTATAAAAAAGGGAACAAAGTAACGTTGATTGATTGTGATGCAGAAGAACCTAATGCAAAACTATTCTTTGAATATAATTTTGTAAAAGATATCAATGTATTTCAAAAAAATCCTGTTATTGATGTTAGTAAATGTACTTTTTGTGGAAAGTGTCATGAATATTGTAATTACAATTCTATATTTATTTTGCCAAATATGAATGTGATTAAGGTAATAGAAGACCTCTGTCATGGTTGTGGAGCTTGCAAAGTGGCTTGTAAATTTGATGCAATAACTGAAAAAGATTTTTCACTTGGGAAAGTTAATCATTATAAAATAAATGATAACGCCCATATTGTTGAAGCTTGTTTAAATGTAGGTATATCCTCACCCGTTCCTGTTATAAAGAGAGCTTTAAAAGAGGGTAGTAAAACAGATAATATTATATTATTAGATTCGCCACCGGGTACTTCTTGTCCTTTTATTCAAACCTCTTTGGGAGCCGATTATATTTTACTCGTTACAGAACCAACTCCTTTTGGATTGAGTGATTTAAAGCAAGCAATTGCTACCTTAAAGATTTTGCATAAGCCTTTTGGAGTTGTAATAAATAGGTCAGGGATAGGTAATTCTGATGTTAAAGATTATTTAGAAAAAGAGAACATTCAGATATTGTTGGATATTCCTTTTGACAGAGATATTGCTTCTATTTATTCAAAAGGTAATATTTTGGCAAAAGAGCGTTTGAAATGGTTTGACAAATTTAGTTACTTATTTGATTTAATAAATAATAGTTATGGAAATAGCAGTAATTAGTGGAAAGGGAGGCACAGGCAAATCTTCATTGACTGCAGCTTTTGCTAGTATTATTGAAAAAGTTGTATTGGTTGATGCTGATGTTGATGCTGCAAATTTGTATTTAATATTTAATCCTTTGCACGAAGAAGAAATGGTATATATAGGAGGAGAGAAGGCTAATATTGAATATAATATTTGTGCTAATTGTGGTGCTTGTATAAGTTATTGTAGGTTTGATGCAATAAAAGTTTTAAATAATAAAGTTACTATACTGGAGGATTTTTGTGATGGATGTAAGCTTTGCATGAGAGTTTGCCCTATGGATGCTATATTTATGGTAGAAAACAATAAAAGTCGTTTTTATGTAGGCCAATTTAAATATGGCAAAATGGTTTATGGCAGACTAGCCCCTGGTGAGGAAAATTCTGGCAAAATGGTAACTTTAGTAAGAGACAAGGCTCATCAAGTAGCAAAACAAACAAATATAAAAGACATTCTTATTGATGGACCTCCTGGTATAGGCTGTCCTCTTATTGCGTCAATATCAGGTGTTGATAAGGTTGTTATAATAACAGAGCCTACAATGTCAGGGTTGCATGATTTAAAAAGGTGCATAGAGGTAGTTAATAAATTTAATATAAACCCTTTAGTAATTATAAATAAGTTTGATTTAAATGAGGAACTAACCGAAACTGTCAAAAATTATTGCAAAGAGGTAGGTATTATTGTAAGTGGAGTTATCCCATTTGATAATATTATTGTTGATGCTATGATAGATTGCAAAAGTGTTATTGAGTATGCTCCAGAATCAGAAATTACAAAAATTATTAAACAAATATTTGCAAATATTTATGATAAACAAGATTAAACATATAGGTTTACAAATAAAAGAGCAGGATATTAAAGACTTTTATATTGACTTATTAGGCTGTGATATTCTAAACATATTTGTATTATCAAAAGAAGATGCTTCTAATATATTTGGAATATTAGAAGAGGTTAATGTAATTTATGCCGTACACGATAACATTGAGCTTGAATTATTTGTTTCGGATACTCATAAAGAGAGAGATTTTAACCACTTATGTATCTATACAAATGTAAAAAATGATTTAATAAACAAAGTTAAGCAAACTGATTTCTTTTATCATATTAGAGAGAAGGCAAACAAACAAACTCTTTTTGTGCGAGATTCAAATAATAATATTTTTGAATTTAAGGATGCAGAATAATAATATTAAATAAAGTTATGAACTTGTTAAAAAAATTAAAAGAAGACATCAGGTTTATAGAGGGTCTAAATGCATGCATAAATTGTGGAACATGTACTGCGGTTTGTCCTGCTGCAAGTGTTAGTGATTATGATCCAAGAATAATGATAGATAGTGTTCAGAAAGCAAATGAGTTTTCTATTATAGAAATTTTGATGAGTAATACTATTTGGTATTGTGGAGAGTGTTTATCTTGTAAAACTCGTTGTCCTCGAGGCAATACACCAGGTTATGTTATTCAAGCATTAAGAGCTTTGTCTATAGATTCAGGATTATTTATAGAAAGTGAGCAGGGACAAAAACAATTAGCAATAAAACGTACGGTAGGCGACCATATTTTAGAATATGGTTACTGTGTGTTTATTGATGAGATAGATACAGAAATGTATCCCGAACAAGGACCTATATGGGATTGGCTTAAAGAAAACAAAGAGTCAGTATTAGCTCGTTTAGGTGCTAACTATAATAAGGCAGGTAGCGGAACATTAAGGCTAACATCAGAAGAGTCGTTAAATGACCTTAGAGCTATATTTAAAGAAACTGGAGCAAACGAAAGATTTAGAAAGATAGAAGAATACTCTGCATTAAAAGCAAAAGAAATGGGTATTAGTTTTACTAAAGGCAAAGATGATTACTTCAAAACATTATATAATGAATAATAGTATTAAAGAAAATAATAGAAATAAATCTTGGGAAACATACCAAAAAGATATAGCAGATGACAATTATTATTTTGCTCGTAGTTGCATTCGTCAAAACTTTTTCCCTGCAGCAGAGGAATTATTTCTAAAAATAATATCAAAAGAACTAGGCAAAGATATATTTGATGATGAACGTCAAACAACATGTACTGGGATTGCATACCATTCTGGAGTTATTCCTTTTGAAACAACAATGACGGTTGTTGCACGTCAATTTGCACTAATGACTGAAGCAGGGTATGAAAACTTCGTATGCTCTTGTGTCACCTCATTTGGTATATATACAGAAGTACTTGAAACATGGAAACATAATCCAAGCAAGGAACAAGAAATAAGAGAGTCTTTAAAACGAGCTACAGGTAAAACTTTTCAAATACCCAAAAATCTTGTACACACAAGCGATTTGATATACAAATTTAGAGAAGAAATCCTTAGTAAATCAAAATTTAGATTGCTAAACAAATTGAATGGTGAACCCTTACGAATAGTTGATCATATTGGTTGTCATTATGCAAAGATATTTCCAGATAAGGGTATTGGAGGAGCAGAATTTCCTTATGTTTTAGCAGGCATGATTGATTCTTGGGGTGGCAGCCAAGTGGATTATCCAGAACGAAGACATTGTTGTGGATTTGGCTTTAGGCAATATCTTCTAAAATCAAACCGAGGATATTCAATAAGTAATTCAAAAATTAAATTTGATTCTATGGCTCCATACAAGCCAGATTTAATAATAGCTAATTGTCCAGGATGCACATTTTTCCTTGACCGTTGGCAATATGTAATTGCAGAAATGGAGGGAAAAACTTATGGAGAAAATGGCTATGGTATTCCTGTGCTTACTTATGAAGAACTTGCAGGTTTATTACTTGGTTATAACCCATGGGATATAGGCTTACAATTGCATCAAGTAAGTGTAGAATCATTGCTGGATAAACTGGGAGTGAACTACAACCCATTAGAAAAATATAAAGGACTAAATGGAGAAGATTTAGGCAAACCAGAAATGCCTAATGTATTAAAATGTTATTAAAATAATTAATATTTATAAATTAAAAGAAAAATAAAATGGATACAAAGAAAAAAGGGTTTAACACCAAATTAATTCATGCTGGCGCATTTGAAGAGCCATTTGGAAGCGCAACAGTTCCTATTTATCAAACATCAACCTTTAAATTTAAAAATGCACAACATGGAGCAGATTGTTTTTCAGGCAAAAGTGATGGATACATATACACTCGTATTGGGAACCCAACAATTAGAGCATTAGAAAACAATATTGCTGAATTAGAAAATGGATTTGATGGTATTGCAACAAGTTCAGGTATGGCTGCAGTTAGTAGCGTTTACATGGCATTGCTTGGCGCTGGCGCTCATATTATAAGCTCGGATGCTGTTTATGGCCCTGCTCGTGGTGTTCTTGAGCAAGATTTTTCTCGATATAATGTAGAAGCTAGTTTTGTTAATACTTCTAAACTTGAAAATATAATAGCAGCAATAAAACCAAATACTAAAGTTTTATATATCGAAACTCCTGCAAATCCTACTATGGATATTACAGATATTGAAGCTTGTGCTAAAATAGCCAAACAACACAATTTGTTATTAGTAGTTGATAACACTTTCTGTAGTCCTTATCTTCAAAAACCATTAGATTTAGGTGCAGATGTTGTTCTTCATTCTGTTACAAAATTTATTAATGGACATGCAGATATTGTTGGAGGAATTATCGTAGCAAAAGATCCTGAAATATACAAAAAAATAAGACATTCTATGGTTTATATGGGATGTAATATGGATCCTACACAAGCATTTATGGTTTTAAGAGGAGTTAAAACATTAGCAATAAGAATTGAAAGAGCTCAAGAAAGTGCAATGAAAGTTGCTAAATTTTTACAAGAGCATCCTAAAGTAGAATGGTTAAGATATCCAGGATTAGAATCACATCCTCAATATGAACTAGCAAAAAAACAAATGAACGGGTTTGGTTCAATGATGAGCTTTGGTTTAGAAGGAGGCTATGAAGCTGGAAAAAAATTAATGGACAATGTGCATTTAGCCTTATTAGCTGTTTCTTTAGGTGGCGTTGAAACTCTTATTCAACATCCTGCATCAATGACTCATGCAGCAGTAAGTAAAGAAAATAAAATTGTTGCTGGAATAACTGACGACTTAGTTAGATTCTCTGTCGGCATAGAAGATGTAGAAGATATTATAGAAGATTTAAAACATGGATTATCAATAATTTAAATAATAATAATTAATTATGAAATCAAATTCTCTTTGGACAAGAAAATTCCAATCTGTAGTAGATAATGGAAGAAATCATAGCCTAGTAATTGATTTGCCAGAAACTAAAGGCGGTATAAATAGTGGACCAACAGCATTAGAAATGTGTGTAATGAGTTTCGGAGGTTGTATAGTAACTATATTTGCAATGGTTGCTCAAAAAATGCGTGTAACATTTGATAAAATGGAAGTTGAAGTTAATGCCGAACAAAAAAATGATGCTCCAACAATTACAGATATTCATTTTATTTTAACAATACAAACAAACGAAGATAAACAAAAGATAGAAAAATGTTTAGAACACACAATGAATACCTGTCCTGTTGGACTATTATATAAACAAGCAGGTGTTAGAATTACTAATGAAATAAAATTCATTTAATTATGGGTAATTTTGAAAAGATAAACATTCCTAATGTGAAAAACATTATTGCAGTTGCATCAGGAAAAGGTGGTGTAGGGAAGTCAACTGTTTCTGTAAATTTAGCAATATCTTTAGCACGCCAAGGATTAAAGGTTGCTTTAGTTGATGCTGATATCTACGGACCATCCGTTCCTAAAATGTTTGGAATAGAAGATTCAAAACCAATAGTAACAAACATTGAAGATAAAGAAAGCATGTTCCCAATAGAAAAATATGGAGTTAAAATAATGTCTATAGGTTTCTTTGTTGAAAAAAATCAAGGATTAATATGGAGAGGTCCAATGGCTGCTAATGCAATCACTCAATTGTTTGAAAACACAGAATGGGGAGAAATAGATTATATGATAATAGATTTTCCTCCAGGAACAGGCGACATTCAATTAACTATTGTTCAAAAATTGAATCTTAAAGGAGCTATAATAGTAACTACACCTCAAGAAATTGCATTAAATGATGCAAGAAAGGCTGCGTCGATGTTTATAAATCCAGATTTAAATGTTTCTATTCTTGGAGTTGTTGAAAACATGGCATGGTTTGTCCCAAATCAACATCCAGATGAAAAATATTTTATATTTGGCCAAGGTGGCGGAGAAAAGATAGCAAAAGAACTGAATACAAAACTTATAGGACAAATTCCTCTAGTTATAGAAATGTGTAATGCTGCAGATGAAGGGAAAAGCATGTATAGTCAACCAAATGATTCTGTAATCCTTGCTTTTGACAATATAGTTAAAAGCATAATTTAATTAAAATTAATAAAAGTTCCCGTTTGTTTAAAACAAATGGGAGCTTTGATTTAATGAATATAATAAATGATTAAAATTGCCATTCCTTGTTCATGTAATAATACAATAGAAGAATATTTTGAAAAAGGACAACAATATTTGCTTATAACAATAATAAACAATATTATAGTAAATAAAGAATTAATAAAAATTACAGGAGGTTGTGCTTTTAAAACTAATGTTCTTGAAATTTTAAATAATCATAAAATAAAACTTTTACTTGTTAATTCAATAAGTGAAAAGATAAATTGTTTATTAAATTATTATGGAATAGCAATAATAAAAAATTGTAAAGGAGATATAAACAATTTAATAGATTTATATTTAAGTGGAGATTTAGAACTATTAAATAAAAAAGAATTAGAACAACAAATTAATTAAATAAAATTTATTGTATAACATCAAAAATAAAAAATTATGAACATGAAAACATTAAATATTTTAACTCATGCTGCCCGAATACTTGTAGGGTTAGTTTTTATATTTTCTGCATTTGTAAAAGGGGTTGACCCAATGGGTTTAAATTTCAAATTAGAAGATTATTTTATTGCTTATAAAATGAGTTTTTTATTACCTTTAGCATTACCAGCAGCAATATTTTTTATCCTTTTAGAATTTCTAATAGGAGTATCATTAATATTTGGCACTCAAATGTTTATAACCGCATGGGCTTTATTTCTAACCATGTCTTATTTTACAATATTAACATTAATTTCAGCAATAACAAACAGTGTTGATGATTGTGGTTGTTTTGGAGATGCTATTGTACTAACTAATTGGGAAACTTTTTTTAAAAATGTATTTTTAATGCTACCTACTATTTTAATATTTATTAGACGTAAAAAATTTAATCAAATATTTGGCATAAAAACAGAATGGGGTATTATATGTTCTTCTATATTGCTAATGCTTTGCATTGACCTATGGGGATTACTTTATGAACCAATTATAGATTTTCGTCCATGGAAAGTTAATAGTGATATAAAGCAAAAATTAATAGGGACACCTGCTGAATCTAAATTTTTTATTGAATATAAAAATCCACAAACAGGAGAAGTAAAAAAATACCTTTCTACAGAAATACCATACAATGATTCTAATTGGGTTAACCAAAATTGGCAATTTGTAAAAACAACAGAAGAAGTTACAAAATCAGCAATTCCTCCAAAAATATTAAAATTTGCAATAATAGATAACAATGGGGATGATTATATGGATGAATTTATAAATTACAAAGGAGCTTCATTATGGATTATTTCTTATGATTTAAAAGAAGCAAATCTTCATGCTTTAAATAAAATAGATAAAATTGTAAAAGAAGCAAAAACAGAAAATATTAATGTTATTGGAATAACAGGAACTTCAAACAACGAAATTTCAGAAATATTAAACAATAGAGAATATTCATTCAACTTTTATTCTTCAGATGATATTGTTCTTAAAACAGTACTACGATCAAACCCAGGTGTTATGCTGATAAACAATGGTGTAATTATTCAAAAATGGGCACATAGATGTTTCCCTGAAAACTTTGAAGAAATTCAAAAGTTAATTATACCTTAAATTTTTAATTTAATTATTTGTATCTAAATTAAGTAAATATTATTTGGATTATTTTATATTATCTTTGCAAAGTTTTAAAATAATTATGGCAAGAAAAAAGAATATAAGAAACATAACAGATTTACCTTCTTTCAATGGATTTAAGCCTATTGGGATTAAAAATACGGATTCAATAATACTTCTATCGGATGAATACGAAACAATTCGCTTGATAGATTATAACGGCTTAAAACAAGAAGAAGTGGCTGAAATAATGAATGTTTCCAGACCCACGGTAACAAGAATCTACGAAAAAGCGAGAATAAAAATATCAAAAGCTATAATTGAAGGTAAAAGTCTATTATTTCATATTGAAGACATAAACATTAATCAAGGATGGCAAGAATGTGTTGAATGTGGGATGAAGTTTAATCTATTTGAAGGTGAAACTAATATAAAATGCCCTATTTGTAATATCTAAAAAATAAAATCAATGTCAATAATAGGAATAACTACAACATTAAATAATATAGAAAAAGGATATGTTGATTTAAGTTTTGGGAGATGTGAATACTTCCTTATATTAAATACAGAAAAAACTTCTTTTGAGTTTTATGAAAATATTTACAAAAAAAATAAAGATAATGCAGGAATTGATTCTATTGAATTTCTGAAACAAAAAGGAGTAGATATGATTATTACAGGAAATATTGGCAGTAAAGTGATGGAATGCATTGACAGATATAAAATACGACTAATTATTGCTAAAGAAAATAATTTAAAATTAGATAATATTATTAAAAAATTAAAACTAAATTAATTCTATGAAAAAAATAGCGTTTCCTTTAGCAGAAAATAATACTGTTGAAGAACATTTTGGACATTGTCAAAAATACCTAATAGCTAGTGTTGATAATAATGTTGTAAAAAACAAAGAAATAATAACAATTGAAGGAGGATGTGCTTGCAAAAGCAATCTTGTTGAAATTTTTAAAAATAATAATGTGAATGTTTTAATAGTAAACTCTATAGGGGAAAACGCAATTAGTATATTTAACTATTATGGAATAGAAGTATTTAAAGGATGTAAAGGTAATATTGACGAATTAATAGAATCTTATTTAAATAAAAAATTAAAAGATTCCAATGTAACTTGTTCGCACCACGATAATTGTAATCACTCTTAAAAGAATTTTAAAAAAAACAATTATCAATCAAAACCTTATAAAACTTTATATTTTTAAAAAAATAATTAATTTTGCAGAAATCAATAAATATAAACAATATGAAAGATCATAAAAACTTAGCATTTGATTCTCTTCTTATTCATGGTGGAGACATTGAAGATACTTATGGAAGTGCAGTAGTTCCTATTTACCAAACATCAACATTTGCATTTAAAGATGTGAACCACGGGGCACGTTTATTTGCAGGAGAAGAAGATGGATTCATCTATACAAGAATAGGAAATCCAACAATATCTGCTCTTGAAAATTGTGTTGCAGGACTAGAAAATGGATTTGGAGGTATTGCAACAAGTTCAGGAATGGGAGCAGTTAATTCAGTTTATTTAGCTTTTCTTCATAGTGGAGACCACATAGTTAGTACAGATGCTGTTTATGGTCCAGCAAGAGTCGTTATTGAAAATTACTATTCAAAACTTGGTATTGAATATTCTTATGTTGACACATCTAATATTCAAAATATTATTGACGCAATACGTCCTAATACGAAGATGTTATATATAGAAACACCAGCAAACCCAACTATCGCTCTAACAGATTTAAAAAAATGTGCAGATATAGCCAAGAAAAACAATTTAGTTTTTGTTGTTGATAATACTTTCTGTAGCCCTTATTTACAAAAACCTTTAGATTTTGGAGCAGATATAGTATTACACTCTGTAACAAAATTTATTAATGGACATGCCGACATCGTTGGAGGTATTATTGTAGCAAAAACACAAGAACATTATAAAACTGTAAGAGGCGCGATGGTTACTATGGGATTTAATATGGATCCACATCAAGCATACCTAGTACTTAGAGGTTTGAAAACATTATCAATAAGAATGGATAGAGCTCAAGAGAATGCAATTAAAGTTGCTGATTTCTTGGAAAATCATCCAAAAATAGAATGGATAAAATACCCAGGTTTAAAATCATTTGCACAATACGAGCTTGCTAAAGAACAAATGGATGGACCTGGAGCAATGATTAGCTTTGGAGTAAAAGGAGGCTTAGAAGCAGGGAAAATCTTAATGAACAATGTAAAACTTGCTCTTTTGGCTGTTTCCTTAGGAGGAGTTGAAACATTAATACAACATCCAGCGTCTATGACTCACTCAAAAATGGCAAAAGAAGCTAAATTAAAAGCAGGAATAACTGACGAATTAGTTAGATATTCTGTTGGAATTGAAGATGTTAATGATATAATTAATGATTTAAAGCAAGCTTTAGAAAAAATTTAATTTATTATTAAAATTTTACGTATCTTTGTAAGGCGATCTCGTAGCATAATTGGATAGTGCATCTGACTACGAATCAGAAGGTTGGGGGTTCGAGTCCCTCCGGGATCACTAAGCAATAAAAAAGCCCTAATTTTTAGGGCTTTTTTTTATTACTATGTCGTCCTAAAAAAGTTTACACTTTTGTGGTTAAAAATTCTATTACAAATTTACTTTTTTTTTTGCTAATATCTCCATAACCAAATGAGCGCATTCATTGACTAATAGATCCGTGATAATCATTAATAATTGCATGTTTCTCGGAAACACTAGAAAAATGCCACGCTTTTCGCTTTGTTTTTGATTCAGTTAATCCTAAAATAAGTTTACATCCTTTTTTCATAATTCTATTTTTATGTGTAAACCTATTTTAGGACGAGACAGCATGTAAAAAAAAATCTACCAATAACTTAAACTAAGAAATAGATTAAATAATTGGTAGATTGTGAGAGAAAAACTTATTGAAATAAAACTATGAATTACATTTTAAAATAAAGCATAATGAAACATTAAGCATTCCTATTTAGTATATATATTACCATTTCAAATCTGTAAATACACCTGTTGTAATTACTTTTTTAACATTTGGATCATCTTGATCTACAGCAGTAAAATTAAAAGTTCCAGAAATTGTTTTTCCAGCAGCATCAAATTTGGTAATAGTAATTTTATCAGTAGTAAGACCATCATTTGTTGATTCAAATTCTGTTGATGGTTCTATATTAGAATCTTTATAATATCCTTTAGCATTTATACCAGTATTGTTTTCACCTATAGGGAAAGTTTTGTTTACAGCAATACTATCATACACCATGTATATAATCATCGATTTTGTATTATTAGCATTATTGCCTTGTACCATAAGTACACCTGAATATAATGTAGCTTTTCCTGTAGTAGTAGTATAATCCACACCATCAATTTTTGCTTTAAAATTATCAGTAACAGTAGGAGTTACAGTTTCAGGTGTAGTAGTTTCTTCATCCTTTTTACATCCTACAAATACTATTGTTGCTAAAATTATCATCAAAGCAGTTGTTTTTAAAATTTTATTCATTATTTTTTAGTTTTTTTAGTTTCCCTACTCGTAAGGCTTTTCGGTTGCGCCCCGTTTTTTTAAGTGATTTCTGGACTCCACTTTTTTTTGTTTTGTCACTTTGGGATGTCAACCCTATTTTATAGACAAACATTAAAATTATTTTTACAAAAATACAAATTATACTTTTTAAAAAAAATATACTTTAAAAAAAATACGATGCATAGAATAAATAATCATATCTATTTAAACTGAATGCAACAACTATAATCGTCGAATATATTGCTTAACACATCTTTACAAATATGTGTTTTGAATGTTTATTTTATTTTTAACATCCAAAATTACTCAATCCAATAGATTGATTATTTTTCATGTATTGCCTTGCAACAGTATCGAAATGGATCCTTTGCACGAAAATAATAAATCTAATAAGTAGCTTCTAATAATTTTACCATATCCTTTATTTGTTTGATTTCTTCTTGCTACTGTTGTATTATTTGTCCAGTTGAAAAATTTCGAAAAATCAGTACAAATATTTTATATATAACATCCTTTTTTTATTCGTTTTACTATTTTTCCCATATTTTTGTAAAATAACTACAACGAAAGATTTGCTACATAATAAAATAATTAGATTAAGATAAAGAGGTGAAGGGACAAGCGGGGAATTGGGAAAAGGCTTATTACAAAAAATGTTTTGTTAGGAGATGGATAAATTTCAAAATAAATATTGCATATCGTCTGCCCGATTACAATCGTGGGATTATGGTAGCAATTCAGCCTATTTTATTACCATTTGTACGTTGGGGTCGTGAATATTTTTTTGGTAAATTCGTGGATATACCCGTAGAGACGCCCAATTTGGGCGTCTCTACAATAATGCAATTATCCGAAATTGGTAAATTTGCAGAAAAATTTTTAATAGAAATTCCCAAACATTTTCCGTTTATCGAATTGGGTAATTTTGAGGTAACGCCCAATCACGTTCATTGTATTTTGATTATTAACAAAAATACGGATACGATGGGGAACGAAAAATGGAAATTAGGAACCGTTTGGGTTGTCATTAATCAATACAAAAGAATTGTAACAATAAATGCCCGTAAAATCCATCCTGATTTTGGTTGGCAAACCCGTTTTTATGATCACATATTCAAAATGCCGAATAAATTTGAACGCATTCAAAATTATATTGTAAACAATCCCATAAATTGGTGTACCGATAAATTATATATCAACAATACCTAAACAAAGCGAAGCCATGTTTGCAGAAAGAGCACCATTGCGAGAAGAGATATTGGAACTAATTGAAGGAGAAAAACCAAGCTTATTACAGTGTAAAACTTTTGGAGAAAGAATTCTTAAAAAACTGATGAACTTTGTAGATAAATTTATTAACGACATGACAGGGAATTAATGTATTGTTGCGAATGGTTTAGATAGTGATAGCATTAAATTTGAGAAAGTAAAAGACAAAGAAAAAAGGATTAATTTGCCAATAGATTGAGCAAACAAACAATACGGTTTTACCAAATTATTTAGGAGATACGAAAAGTTTTTAAAGTGCCGTCAATTTTATCATATTGTGTTATTTTGGTTAGTATGCTGATAATTAAAGTGTAAGGTGATTATTCTTTAAAATAATAAAAAATGAATATGATTTAATTTTGACTGGTTAATCATTTGATTATTAGGGTTAAATGTGGTTTCAAGGCTGGTTATCCAGAGTTAAAGGTGAGGTTAAAGTACTCTATATGTGCTTTATATGTGCTCTATATCAAAAATTGATTTTGCTTAAACCCAAAAGTTATTAGCTCCTGTTATTTAAATTAGAAGGCATTATTTACCAAGAAGAAAAACTTACTTTTTATGTTGATTATAAAAATTAGAATTTACTAATATAGTGGTTTATTCGGAGATAAAGTAGTGTTTTTGTTTTTTAGATATACTCATGCATTTAACTTACGTGAATTTTGTTATTATTCTAATTTTATTATCCTAATAATCTCGTATTTTTTATTTTTTTTGAAAAAATATTGATTTATATAAAATTATATTGTACATTTAACGTTTTTCTAATGAAAAATTAAAGCGTTTTTATATCACTTTTAATATTTAATTTAGAAAAAACAAAGAATGCTTTGAGATAAGCAGGTCATTTAAATAATTATTGAATTATTAATTAAAATAACAATGGAACAAGAATCAATAGAACAAATAAGTTTAATGAAAAAGCAACTTGAAGAATTAACAAATAAAGTTGCATCATTAGAGAATTCCCGTAAGGATCAATTGTCAATGGCTATAGTTTCTGGAGACATGGATAAGATTATGGCCGCAATGATAATTGCATTAGCTGCGTCGGCAATGGATACTCAAGTAAAGTTGTTTTTTTCTTTTTGGGCACTAGCTGCACTTCGTGATGAAAATAAGAAAGGTAAAGGAAAGGATTTTATATCAAAAATGTTTGGTATGATGTTGCCAAAGAGCAAAAACAACTTAAAGTTATCAAATATGAACATGGCAGGTATGGGTCCGATGATGATAAAATATCTGATGAGAAAAAAGGGAGTTATGAGTTTAGATCAGATGTTTAAAGAAGCAGGAGAGCTAGGTATAGAAATTACGATTTGTGAGATGTCAATGGACTTGATGGGATTTAAGAAAGAGGAGATGATAAGCTATCCAAATTTGCGTTATGCAGGAGCAGGAACATTTGTAAATGAAGGAAATGAGAGCAGTATGCAGCTGTTTATTTAAAATAAAAAGAATTAAATTAATATAAATTTAAAAACATAATATTATGACACAAGAAGAATTAAAAAATGTAGAAGTAGCAAAATCTGTTGATGCTAGAGGTACAGCTTGTCCTGGTCCACTATTAGAAGCAAAGAAAGCCATAGGAAGTATAAAGGCTGGAGATATTATGGAAATATTATCAGCAGATGAAGGCACCAAAGTTGACATACCAAAATGGTGTGGGAAACAAGGACATGAATATCTTGGAGCAGTAGAAGAAAATGGCTACTTCAAGGTTTACATGAAGAAGAAATAATAAATTCTCATGGCAGAAAACAACAAGAAAAGTGCTAAGATTTTAGTCTTTTCGACAGAAAAAATATCAGATCCCGCTATTGATATGGCGGGATTGTTGAAATTGCATTATCCTCCAACGATTTATACGATAACCCTACCTTGTTCGAGTGGTATAAAATCTAGATGGATTCTTCATGCTTATGAGAAGGGTTTTGATGGAGTTTTTATAGCTGCTGATGGTAGTGATTGTGTTTATGGGGAATCCTGCACAGAGAAGACGGGACAAATAGTTAGCCGTACTCATGAATTGATGAAACAGAAATCAATAGAGCCTGCCCGTTTAAAAATGGCAGCGATTTGTTCGGTTTGTAGCGAATCGTTTGTGAAACAAATAAAGAGTTTTAATGAATATTTACTAAAAAATTTAAACTCGTAATGAAGATTGAACAAGAAAAAAATATTTCATTTGATGCGCTTGTTGTTGGAGGAGGTATTGCAGGAGGAGAAGCGGCATTAAATTTGGCTAATACAGGGTTTAAGGTTTTGCTTATTGAAAAAGATTTATCCTTAGGGGGTAAAATGATTATGCTAAGTAAAGTCTTTCCTACGTTGGATTGTGCAGCATGTATAACAACGCCAAAAGTTTCAGAGATTGCGCGCCACTCAAATATCACAATATACACAAGTAGCGAAGTTAGTAGTATAAGTAAAATTGCCAAAGATAATTTTGAGGCTATTGTTATAAAGAAGCCACGCTATGTAGTAATTGAAGATTGCACTGCATGTCAATTGTGTGAAGAAGCTTGTCCTATTAGTGTTAGCGATCAATATCAGTATAATATGGTTGGACGTAAAGCTGCATTTATACCATTTAGCATAGCAAATCCAAAGGCAGCGGCGATAGATATTGATAATTGCATATTGTGTGGAGCATGTGAAAAGGTTTGTCCAACTAATTGTATTGACTTTACGCAAGAGACAGAAGAGTATAGAGTCAGCATAAAAACAGTTATTTTGGCAACTGGATTTAAATTATTTGACCCAGTCTTGATTCCACGCTATGGTTATGGTGTTTATAAGAATGTAATTACATCAATGCAAATGGAACGGGAGTTGGCTCCGACACGTCCATTTAATACAGTTTTAAGACCTGGAGATGGAAAGGTTCCCGATAAGATTGCTTATGTTCTTTGCACTGGTTCGCGAGATGCAACAATAGGTAATCCTATTTGTTCTCAAATTTGCTGTATGTATTCCATAAAACAATCTCAATTATTAATGGGAGCATTGCCAATGGCAGATGTAACAATATATTATATCAATATAAGATCTTTTGGAAAAGGATTTGAAGAGTTTTACCAACAGGCAAAAGGAATGGGCGTAAATTTTGTAAAAGGGAAAATAGGTAAGATTACAGAAACCGAAAAGGGTAATCTAATTCTTCGTTATGAAGATATAAATGAGGGAATTGTAAAAGAGGAAGAGCATGATATGGTAATTCTTTCAGTAGGAGCACTTCCTAATCAGGATGCATCAAAATTGTTTAAAGGCGAAGAATTACAACTTGACCAACATAAGTTTATTTACCAGTCAGATTTGCTTGGAAGCCCTTCCAAAACGAGTATTGAAGGAGTATTTGTTGCGGGGACAGCTTCTGGACCAATGGATATTCCAGACTCAATATTATCAGCAGGTTCTGCGTCATCTGAAGCGATAAGTTATTTAATACAGAACAAATGAAAAAGAAAATAGGTGTTTATATATGCCATTGTGGTGGCAATATTTCCGATTATGTTGATGTTGAAAAAGTAAAACAGGCAATAGAGAATGAAGGGGGTGTTTTTTTAGCAAAAACGACAATGTTTGCCTGTTCAGATTCGAATCAGAAGGACATGGTTGAAGATATAAAAAATAATGAATTGGATGGAGTTATTGTAGCCTCATGTTCTCCAAAACTACACTTGACTACATTTAGGAATGTCAGTGAGAGAGGTGATTTAAATAAGTATAGCTATGTTCATGCAAATATAAGAGAGCAAGCCTCATGGGCTCACTCTGATGACAAAGCAGGGGCAACAGAAAAGGCTATTCATATTGTAAAAGCCGCGATAGCAAAAGCTCGTTTGTCAGAATCACTAGAACCAAACAAAATAGTTGCAAAGAAAGCCGTAGCAATAATAGGAGGCGGTGTTGCAGGTATGAAAGCAGCTATAGCATTATCAAATATGGATTGTCCTGTTTACATTATTGAAAGGAAATATTTTGTAGGAGGACGAGTTGCTCAATGGAATGAATTATTTACCACAAACGAAACTGGAAAAGATTTGGTAACTAGGCTTTATAATGATTTAGTTAAACGTTCAAATGTTACAATATTTACAGGAGCAGAAGTAGTAAAAAACACAGGAAGTATAGGTGATTTCAAACTAACTATAAAAATAACACCAAGATATATAAAAGAAAATTGTAATCAAGGGAGATTGCAGGAAGCGATTGATGCTTGTCCTGTGGAGCTTCCCGATGATTTTAATTTTAGCATAACTAATCGCAAGGCTATTTATCATAATTTCCCAAGTGAATATCCTCAACTGCCTGTTATTGACATCAAAAATTGCACACGTTGTGGAAAATGCGAACAAATTTGTGAAAGTATAGATTTTTCTCAAAAAGAAGAAAACATAGAGATACAAATAGGTTCAGTGTTAATGGCAACAGGGTTTGACCCATACACTCCTATTGAAGGAGAGTTTGGCTACAAAGAGATAGAAAATGTTGTTACTCTACCGCAATTCAAACGGATGATTGATATGAGTGATAAAACGCTAACATTTAAAGGTAAGGAAATAAAAAATATTGCTTATATTTATTGTGTTGGCAGTAGGCAAGAAGAAAGAGAAAACAAATATTGTTCACGTTATTGTTGCACCTCAGCTATTCATGAGGCAATAATAGCAAAGAAGAAGTTTACAAATATAAATAATTTCCATTTTAACCGTGGAATTAGAGCATATGGCAAGCAAGAAATTTTGTATAATGAATCATCTAAGATGGGTGATATTTATTTACAGTTAACAGAAGATTCTCCAGCGGTTGTATCAAAGAATGGAACAAAAACGATTGTAAAAACGAATGATATTTTAACAAATGGGAGAGAAATAGAAGTTGAAGCGGACTTGGTAGTTTTGGCAACAGGCATGGTACCTCGAGCAGATAATTCTGTTGGGTCTTTATTTAAATTGCCAAAAGGCAGGGATAAGTTTTTCAATGAAATCCATATGAAGCTTCGCCCTGTAGAAACGTTTATAGATGGCGTGACTATTTCGGGTTCATGTCAAGGCCCCAAAAATATAATGGAGTCAATTAATTCGGCTCTTTCTGCAGCAACAAAATCATTCTCATATATAAGCAAAGGCGAATTAGAAACAGAACCAATTGTAGCGGTTGTTGATTCGGGTTTATGTACATGGTGTAATTTATGTTCGGAGGCCTGTCCATTTGATGCAATAAGCATGAAAGAAGAAGGTGGGAAATCAATAGCATTTATAAATAATTCTGTTTGTAAAGGCTGTGGAATGTGTTTACCAGTATGTCCGACAGATGCAATTGATTTAATTGCTTATTCAAACAAAGAAATAGAAAGCATGATTGATGCATTAGCAAATGATTAATATAAGAATCTTAATAAAAAACAAGATATATTATGGAAGTTGAAAAAGGCAAGACAGCAAAATATCTTAGAGATAAACGAGAAGTTTCGCAAGATTTGAAGGATAATCTCAAGATATTTAATAAGATAAAAAAAGAGATTTTAGAAGCACTCAAAGAAGGTGATTTAACCATAGATCAATTGACACAAAAGCTGAATATTCCGAAACATGAGGTTGTTTATTACTTAATGTCATTGATAAAATATGGCTTTGTGCAAACAGGCGAAGTGGATGATATGGATGAATACTTTTCTTATAAATTGAAAAAATAATGGCAAACATAGATCCAAAATTCGGAAAAGCATTAAAAGAATATGGAGCAATTGATTTTAATGCGTGTTATAATTGCGGTACATGTACGGCAGTTTGTTCTTTATCTACACCAGAAGATTCTTTTCCTAGGGAAATGGTTAGGCTTAGTGTTTTAGGTTTGGAGTCAGATTTAACATCATCATTAAAGCCATGGATGTGTTATTATTGTGGGGAATGTACAACGCACTGTCCACAAACGGCAAATCCAGGGGAGTTAATGATGTCTTTACGACGTTGGCTTACATCAAAATACGATTGGACAGGTTTTTCAGGATTGCTTTATAAATCGCTGCCTTTAAGCATTATAGTTTTTATAGTTACAGCTATTGGAGTAATTTTATTTGCAGCAGAAGAGTCATTTAATTTAGAGACAATAATACACTTTGGTCATTATTTTGAGATGATTGCTATAGGTGCAGTTTTTTCATTTATTCTACTACCTAACCTTATTAGGATGTGGTATTTTGTGATATTGAAGCCCAAAATAAAAGTTTCTTTTTCCACTTATTTGAAAAGCTTTAAAGAATTAATAATCCACATGTTTACGCAAAAGAGGTCATTGGGATGTGATGATAATGAGGTTAGATGGATTGAGCATTTAATATTAGTAATTGGGTATTTATCATTGCTTTTTACAACAGTTTTTCTGGATTGGTTTTCATCTCAAAATCTATTTATAATATTACTTGGTTATGTTGAAAGTGCAATAATATTTGTGATAACAGTTATTTTTGTGCAAAGCAGAATGAATAAGAGCAAAGAAGTAAGTAAATTTTCGCAACCATCCGATTGGTTTTTTATAATCTGGCTTTTATTGATGGGGTTAAGTGCTTTTATGGTTAGAGCTTTTATTGATTTGGATATATTGGAAAGCAATATTTGGATGTATTTAGTTCACCTGATTGTTTTAGTGCAATGGGCATTAATAATAGTTCCTTTTGGGAAATGGACACACTTTTTATATCGATCATTTGCTATGTATTTTGATTCTTTGAAGCGGAATCAAGGGTAGTACTAATTTTTCAGCAACAATTTAGGTACTTTTTATATAGAGAATTGGTTATTATCTATTATTTTAAGGATAATTGTCAATTCTCTTTTTGATGTTATAGGTTTTTATTTAATTTTGCAGAATATTTTAGAATAATAATTTTAAACATTATAAATGAAAAAGATACTATTAATAATAGAAAGAGAGTACATGTCAAAGATAAAGAAGAAATCATTTATCATAATGACATTTTTAGGTCCTCTTTTAATGGCCGGATTAATGATTGTTCCAGCTTTTATAGCAACAATGTCTGATAATGATGTAAAAAAGATAGCCGTTGTTGATGAGACTGGAGTTTTTTATAAAAAATTAAGTGATACCAAGCATATTAATTTTGATTACATAGTAGGGAAATCAATAAGTTCGGTTAAAGACAATTATATAAAAAATAAGGATAACACTCCGTATTATGGAATTTTATATATTCCAAATGATGCCTTAAATAGTCCGTCCACAATAAGATTTATGTCAGAGGTGCAACCAAGCATGAATGTTAAAATTTATATAGAGAATAAGATACAAAAAGAAATAGAAGACATCAAACTAAAAGTTTCAGTTGGTGAGATAAAACAAACGCATCCAGAAATAGATTCATTAGTTTTAAGCTCTTTAATAGATTTACCTGCAAACATAAAAACAGATGTAAATATAGCAACGATACAATTAAAAGATGAGGGAGAAGAAGTCAGCTCTAGCTCAGAAGTAGCAACTATTTTAGGTATATTGTCAGCGTTTATGATTTATATGTTTATTTTTATGTATGGCACTCAAGTTATGCGAGGCGTAATGGAAGAAAAGACATCGCGTATAGTTGAAATAATAGTATCCTCAGTAAAACCATTTCAATTAATGATAGGAAAAATAGTTGGTATTGCATGTGTTGGCTTAACCCAATTTATATTATGGGTGATTTTAACAGGAGCTATTGTTATGTATGCAAAGTCAGCATTTCCTGAATTTTACAATGCAGATAAGGCGAGCCAGTCAGTAAATATCTCAAACAATAAATTAGGAATTGATAATAGTATAAATGCAGATGATGACACAGTAACTAAACCCACAGAGAATGAGGAAATCTTAAGGATATTAACAGCTATTAAATCAATTAATTATTGGGTTATAATTTTAAGCTTTTTGTTTTATTTTATAGGAGGCTATTTGCTTTACGCATCCCTTTTTGGAGCAATAGGAGCTGCGTGTGACAATGAGACAGACACACAGCAATTTATACTTCCTATTTCAATGCCATTGCTTTTAGGCATCATTATGGCTCAATTTATTGCAAATAACCCACAAGGGCCCATAGCATTTTGGCTTTCAATAATTCCGTTTACTTCACCTATTGCTATGATGATTAGAATTCCTTTTGGAGTTCCAGTTATTGAAGTTATCTTATCTGCAGTGTTATTAATAGTTGGATTTTTATTAACAACATGGCTTGCAGGCAAGATATATCGGACAGGAATATTGATGTATGGAAAGAAAATAACCTACTCAGAATTATTCAAATGGATAAAATATAAGGTTTAAGAATTAAAATTAGATAAGGAACATTATGAATATAAAAAAAAGTATTAAAGCTTTTTCCGATGCACAAGAACTAATACCAGGAGGAGTAAATTCTCCAGTTAGAGCGTTTAAAAGTGTGGGTTTAAATCCATTATTTATAAGTAGGGCAAAGGGTTCACGTATCTGGGATATTGATGACAATGAATATATTGATTTTGTTGCATCATGGGGACCATTGATTTTAGGACATTCGAATGCATCAATAGTTAATGCTATAAAAAATAATGTTTCGAATGGCACGAGCTATGGGGCTCCAACTATTGCAGAAACAGAAATGGCAAAACTTATTATAGGAATGTTTCCATCAATAGAAATGGTTAGGATGGTTAATTCAGGGACAGAAGCGACAATGAGTGCATTGCGATTAGCACGCGGCTATACAGGGAGGAATATTGTACTGAAATTTGAAGGTTGTTATCATGGGCATGCAGATAGTTTTCTTATTAAAGCTGGCTCTGGGGCTATTACTTTAGGATTGCCAGATAGTCCAGGAGTAACAGCAGCAACAGCAAAAGATACAGTAACGGTTGAATACAACAACATAGATGCAGTCAAAAAACTTTTTGAAAAAATAGGGAAAGATATTGCTGCAGTAATAGTCGAACCAGTTGCCGGAAACATGGGTTTAGTAAAGCCTGAAAAGGAATTCCTTATAGGTCTTAGAGAAATTACAAAAAAATATAAGTCATTGCTAATCTTTGATGAAGTAATTACAGGTTTTAGAATAGCAAAAGGAGGCGCACAGGAATACTATGGCGTTGATGCGGACATTACAACCTTGGGCAAGATTATTGGAGGAGGTTTGCCCGTTGGAGCTTATGGAGGAAAAAAAGAAGTAATGCAAATGTTAGCACCATCAGGCCCAATATATCAAGCAGGCACACTTTCAGGTAATCCTTTGGCAATGATAGCAGGTATTACGATGCTTAATATACTAAAAAACAATGCCAATATTTATGAAGAACTAGAAAGGAAAAGTGATAAGTTAGAAAAAGGGATTATTGAAAACTTAAATAAAGCAGGAGTGAATGGTGTTGTAAATAGAGTTGGGTCTATGATGACATTGTTTTTTACAGATAATAAAAAAGTGAAATCATTTAAAGATGCTATGACTTCAGACCGTGATAAATATGCAAGATATTTTAAAATCAATTTGGAATCAGGTATTTATTTGGCTCCATCACAGTTTGAATGTATGTTTGTTAGCACAGAACATACCGACAATGAAATAGAATATGTTATAGAAAAAAATTATAAAGCACTAAAAAAGTTATAATTTTTAATCTATATACTAAAGAAGAACGATATTTTAAATTAGGACTCTCAAACATTCCTTGTTGGATATTTTTTATTTTTTAGTAAGTATTAATAAAAAATTATTATAGATTTTAATTTTCTGCAATTAATTTTTCTAAATATTTAAAGGAATATTTATAAGTGTAACTTTCTCCTTTTTTTAGTGTTATTTGTTTTGTTTGAAATCCTAATGTAAATAATCCTCCAGCTCCTCCCCAACTTGGATTTAGAGCTTCGACTTTGTTATTTTCAAAATACGTTTGTACCCCAAATTTAAGTTCTTTATTAAAGAAAAAATAATTGCCATCCTTTATTCCTTGATTAATTAGTTTTTCATCAGGACCATGATTTAGAATAAGGTCTTTATTAAATTGTATGTATTTGTTGTTAATACTAACGTATGCTTTTGTTTTATTATGGTCGCGAGATCGAAGATCTGTGTCAAAAATAGGTTTAACAATAAATGCATAATTTTTTGGAACTTCTCCATTATGGATTAATGTAGAAATACACTCTATTTTATCGTTATCATCTTGTGGCAAGGTAATTTTTCTTATAAATTGACTTCCATCAACAAGAGTCTTTGTTAATATTAAAGTGTTATCAATTAATTCTGTATTAAAGTTTTCAGGAATAGAATCTTTGTAAATGTTATTATCTATAATGTCATTAAAGATGCTATTTTTAAGATGATTGTTTACTGCAGAAATAATATATCTTTTGTGTATTTTATTATAAACTTCAACTATTTTTCCATTTTCGTCATTCAAGCTAATAATTTTCCAAGTATCGTTTTCAAGCAAAGAAGCATTACGCCCCCCTTCCTGAGATATTTTTATTTCATTCAGATATTTATTTGCAACAGAAGGAAAGAATGGAGGTTCTTCTTCTATGTCATATTTCATTCCATGTTTTTCCGAATATTTAAGATATTGCTTAACAATGTCGTTATAATTATCAGGTGTTTGATAATTTAACTTTCCATTTGCATATTTTGCTTCACCTCTGCATGTTTCAATATATGCACAACAGGCGCTAATAGTAGCCTTTTCAACTCTTCCTAATATAATTGAATCGTCCGCAACCAAAGTTAAAGCCTGTTTGAAATAATTATATATTTTTGCAGAAACTTCTGGAGTGAGTCCTAATTCTTTTGGATTCGCATTAAACTTTGCTTGTAATTTATTTTTTTCTGCATAATCATGATACCATGTTAAATAATCAATAATAGGTTGAGCAGCTTTCCCATAATGTAAATTGCAAAACTCTAAGGCTTCTTTCCATGAATCTCTTTCTGGATTCCATAAACATCTCGAAACAACGTAGTTTCTTAAATCGCTAACTTCACCTCCTATGCTTTGATAATTGGCTTCCATAAATACGCCTTTAACATTATTATTTTTATAGTATTTTAAGTTTTCTCCTATTGCTTTAATATTTGGGAAAGGTATATTATAATAATAATAATCAACCACATAATCCCAAATCCATAAATTATCAGTTATTTTGCCCCAATTTGCCAAATCTTCAGCAAAAGGTTTATTCATATTATCATTAGTGTTATTTAATGGCGTTAACAAATTGCATTCTATACTACATAATTGAACCATTACGTTTTTTGCTGGCTTTATATTTTTAGGAGCTTTTCTTGTATATTGATAAGCCAAAGTTCCAACCATTACATCTGGGAAAACTTTAATAACACAGTCTGCAACTGCATTTACCATTGCAAGGTGAGCTCCCATTGGGCTTTCTTCTTTGATATTTATGGCTTCGCATTTTGCACAACGGCAATAATATTGGTTATCATTTTGCACGATGCTTACATTTTTCCTTTCAGGATTATTCTTTATTTCCAAGCAAACAGCTTCTTTCATTAGTTTTATAACATTTGGATTAGACACACATAATTGAGGACCGCCTCCATAAGCTTCTAATAAACGTACACCTCCAACTTCTGCGAAATACTCAGGATGATCTTTTGCATATTTTGAAGCTGGGATTTGACGAAGAAAAGAATGAGTGATAAAATCCATTTGATAAACGCTTCCATATTTTGGATCTTTAGCAAATGAATTATTTCTAAGCCTAACAGAGAATGGAGGGTTATCAATCATTTGTTTGTAATAGCTATTACGATAATCAAAAGGAGGTGTGTATGAATATTCTTCGATGTTTATTTCTAGTTTAGTCTTTATATTTGGATAGTAAGTGTGTTCTGCTGTAAGAAATCGTATATTCAAATATTTTTCTGCAAATTCATAAACACCATAAAGAGTACCTCTAGGTTGTGAACCTGCAATTTCTATTCTGTCATGTTTAATGGTAATTTTAAATGATTCTTTATCTTCTTTATGCGGCTCTTTACAAAAAGAATTACTGAGTGAATATTCATTACAACCGATTATAAAACATTTGTTTGCAGAAGTAGTATTTGATATAATTTTTAAATTATATCCTGTAACTTTAGAAATAAACAATTGCAATTCTTCTGCTACAAACTTTTCTGAAGGAATGGCATTGTCACTTACGAGAATACTCCATTCATTGATTTTCATAAGGTCTATTTTTTCTGCACTTTTACAATAGAAATAGTTGAAAACGATAAGGAATATTATTATTAATTTCTTCATTTTTATTTGTTAATTGTTGATGATGCTTTAGCTTTTTCGCTAACATATTCATCTATTTTTTCACCATTTTTGTATTTTGCTTTAAGAAGTAGTTCCCCTTTGTCATCATACATTTTATAATAGCCTTCTTTTATATTTTTTTTATAAAACTCTTCCGAACGAACTTTTCCATTTTGGTGATATGTAATAATTTTTCCATTCAAATAACCATTGTCATAATTTTCTTCACGAAATACGTTGCCATAAAGATCATAATAAGTCCATTTTCCTTGTTTTTTATCTTTTATATAGCTTCCTTTTTCAATCATATTCCCTTTGTTATCGCAATATTTATAATCTCCATGAAACTCTCCATTTTGGTAATTTGCTTCTAATTTTACTTTCCCGTTTTGCCACCAAATGGTACTTTTTCCATGATTTAAATTATTAACATATTCTGTTTCAAAAGATTTTTTTCCATCTTTAAAAAAACCAACCCATGTTCCATCGAATAAGCTGTCTTTATAATTTCCAGTTTCTTTTATTTGTGAGTTTTCCCACCAAATAGTCCAAATCCCATTTTGCCTATTATTGACAAAATCACCTTCTTTAAAAACTTTTCCATTTTCAAACCAAGTAATCCATTTTCCTTCTCTGCTTCCATTTTTGAAGTTTCCTTGTTTCCATTTTTCTGATGTTTCATAGAAGTATGTCCAAGTACTATCTTGCTTCCCATTAATGAAATATCCAGTACTACCTATGTTTCCATTTTTATGGTAAAAAATCCACAAACTATCTTGCAAACCATTAATATTTTTACCTGTCATTTCTTTTTTACCATTATCATAATACCAGCATGTAATTCCATTAAGTTCTCCTTTAATAAAAGTACCAGTCATTTCTATTTGTCCATTTTTATGCCATCTTGTAGTAATACCATCTTCAACCCCGTCAATATAATTGGTTTCTTCTTTTTTTGTTCCATTATCATGATAATACACCCACAACCCTTCTTTCATCCCTTTTTGCATTAATCCTTCTGCTTCAACTTTTCCATTTTGATAGTAATATTTCCATTTTCCATGCTTTTTTCGATTAAGCATAAAACCATCTGATTCTATTTTTCCATCAATATACCATGTTTTAAAACTGCCTTCTGACATATTTCCTTCGCTTTTCTTACTTCCACTTTCATACCAAGTATTCCATTCTCCAATTTGTAAACCATTTTCATAAGCTCCAATTGCCTTTATTTTGCCACTTTGGTACCAATATTTCCATATAGAATCTGGTTCGTTATTTATAAGTTTTCCTTCGTGCTTTTTTATTTCACTTTTCCAATACTCTGTAACTATCTGTGCTTTTAAAACAGAAGATGAAATAACAAGTAATAAGGTAAAAATAACTGATTTATAATTTAAATAACCCATTTATGTTTGCATTAATATTATTGATAACTTTTGCTAAATCTTCAGTACTTTCATGGAATTTAAATTCTTCAACATTAATTACCATTATTTTTCCATTTTTATAATTATTTATAAAATTCTCATATTTTTCATTCAGTTTATGAAGATAATCTATACTGATTGATTTCTCATACTCTCTGCCCCTTTTGTGTATTTGTTTTACAAGTGTTGGAACAGAAGCTCTTAAATATATAAGAAGATCTGGAGGTTGAATATAGCCAGATATTTGTTCAAATAGAGATAGATAAGTATCGTAATCTCTAGAAGACATAAGCCCCATATCTCTTAAGTTTGCAGCAAAAATATAGGCATCTTCATAAATAGTCCGATCCTGCACAGTATCTTTTTTTAAATTTCTAATTTGAAAAACTTGTTCCAAACGTGTATTTAAAAAATATATTTGAAGGTTAAAGGACCATCTATTCATATCTTCATAAAAATTATTCAGGTATGGATTTTTGTCTACTTTCTCATAAAAAGGTTCCCAGCCAAAATCTTTAGCAAGTAGTCCTGTTAGGGTTGTTTTTCCAGAACCAATATTTCCTGCGATAGCTATATTCATAATAAAAAATATAATTATTCAAACCAAAAAGAAAATAATGAAGCTTTCTGCATATTAAATCTAAAAGCATATTCTTGAGTAGTTGTTAATTGCCAATTATTTTCAAAAGTAATTAGTATTTTAGTTTTGTCAATATTTTTAACTTCTTTTGATTTTGCAATTACTTCTCCAGTTTTAGGATTAACAACATCAATCTGAATATAACCTTTATTAGCAATAGCATTAATATACATGTTTTTATTATTTGGAGTAATTGGGTTTGTTTCTATAAAACCCTTAAAAAGTTTAGCATCCATACTTGCAAAACCATCTAATCTTATTGTTGCAAGTCCTATTGTATTTTCTCTATGGTATTTTCTGCTGTCGTCATGCCTTGTTGTACTTCCTCCATAATAAATGTATATTTTATCCTTATCTATGTCTGGGGATACAATCATTTGTGAAGCTACAATTGCAGCACCAGCATCCCACTCACCAGATTTACCTACAGGAAGAAAAACTTTTCTATCTCCAGCTCTTTGCCAGTCAATAGAATTATTACTTGTTGCAAATTGTATGTCCATTAATTTATCCGAAGGAGAATTGTAATACATCCAAATAAGACCTATGTAATTATTAAAATAATTAGTTACACTCATACCATAAAATTCAGTACCGTGCTCATCTTTCCAATCTGGCTCTAATATTGTTTTGGGTGTTGTCCATTTCAAAAAATCATTGCTCTCAGAATAACCTAACACTCTGAAATGTCTATCAGAGGCATTGCTTATTTTAAAATAGGACTTATACGAGCCATCTTTGTCCAGGATAAGTGATGATGCATCACATGCGCAAGTGAATACAGGTTGTGTGCCATGTTTTGTCCAAGTAATACCATCAGGGGAAAATGCTACAAAAAATCCTTCTCCATCTAAAGCAGTCCAACCTGGAACATTTACTCCTTTAGGAAATGGATTTCCATGTTTTTTTAAATTTTCATCACTCATACAGTCCCAATAAAACATTTTATAGCGTTTTGCCAGATCCTTTTCTGCTAAATCCTTAACAACAGCTGGACTATATAAATCAGAGGCTCCATAGCTTAATAATACTAAATTATTTTGCCTGCTTCCTTTGTATTCAAAAATATCCAGATTGGGTTTTGTCCAGCTTATCCCGTCAGAACTTTCTGCATAACCTACTGTATAAGCAAAACGTTTATCGGTTTTCTCTTTAGCATTATATATTTGGTACCACATTCTAAACTTGTTGTTGTCATAGATTACAGATCCAAAACAATTTACTCCCTCTTCCCATTCCTTATCTGCTATAATTAAAGGATTTAAATTATGCTTCACAGGATTATTAATAGTTCTATTTACACCATATGTTTTTGCAATATTATCATCATTTATAAACAGGTATTTCTTTTGACAATAAGTATTTATTGATAAATAGAATACCAAAAACAAGAAAACAAGAAACCGCATAACTTAAATAATTAAAATTTATAAGTCAATGAAATTATCAATCTGTCATTTGCAACTTCTTCTGCATTTCCCACAATAGCTTGTGTTCCAGAAGTGCCATAAGCAGCAACAGTATGCTCTATTTCTGCTCCTATTGAAAAGTTATTTAAATTGTAAACAAATCGTGGAGAGATTCTATATATATAATCTATATTAGAACCCCTGCTATAGTATTTTATGCCGTCTGTTTTGTTTTCTAATCCAAGATTACGTGAAAATCCCGCAAATATACCATATTGGAATTTTTTTGTATTTGAACTAATATCCAACCATGCAGAACCTGTTCTTATATTTTCATAATCTCTTTCTCCTGTTGCTAGGTTTGTTGTATCAACACATGCATATCCTCCAATTTGCATAAGATTAAATCCATTTTCTACATAAGAAGTATAAAACTTTATAGTTACTGGTTTTGTTTTTATCTTAGCATAAGCTAATGCACTTTTTGAAATCAATGATTTATCTGTTTTATATATTTTATAAGTAACATCTTCTGGGTTTATTGCCTTAACATCAACTCCTATTCCAAACACATTTTCAGTACCATCTGGTTTTAATTGTAATTGTAAATGACCCATAGGACGACCTGAATTTCTTACATATTTTGAAGAAGCTCCGTCTGGTCCTGTACTTGTAAAATCTCGTTCACTTGAACCAATTGCCAATACAGTAAAAGATTTGGTTAAATTAAAACTAAGGCGTAATTGAGGATTTCTTGAAAACGGTTGAATAGGTGTTCCAGTATTGAAAGAAACTGTTCCTGCATAACAATCTACTGAAAACATTGGATGCCAGTATTGTCCTGCTAAAATTTCAAATTTTTCCCATTTTAATTTCATAAAAGCATGGCGTAATCTCAACCCATTTATATCTGCATCGGAATGTCCGAAAAATTCAGCTTCTATGGTTCCACTTGTTTTTGCATTAAGAAAGTCAGGACCTTTTACATCTCCTTTTAAACGTGTTTGAATTGCAAGCATGTTCATGTTTATTTTTTCATTAATATCCTTTCCTGCAGAATCCTTAGATATGTTTGATGGATAAAGAAAAAAATGCCCCTCTCTTGGATAAACATTATTAATTCTTGTATCTACAAAATAATCAGACTTAACATATCCAGAAAACTTAATCCCAAACTGATTTTCTTGGGCAATAATAAATATTGAAAAAAACATTAAAAACAGAGTAAAAAACTTTTTCATAAAAATAATGAATTTAAATAAATAAAATAAAAATTTTAACAAACATAAAAAAGAAAAACAGAAAACGCTAATTTATTTTTTTAAATTATAAAAATACTTAGGCTTATAATCTAAATAAAGATAAAATATTAGTTTTTTAAATTATTCTATTTAAGAAATCTATCCAGTACTTCGTCTATCTTGTTTAATATTTCTTCTTTTACTTTTTTACTTCTTGATATGTCTGCCTGTCTTTTCCCGCTTTGTTTTAGAAAACTCATTATATCATCTGTATTCCTTGAAAAAAACATCAATTTGTCATTTATCATTTTCTTATCAACTGTAAGTAAGTCCTTTCCAGCAAAAAATGAAATGGCAGGAATTCCCAAACATGCGGCTTCCCTTGCCATAGTCCCAGCTCCTGTAAGTACTGCATTTGAATAAAAACAAGCGTCTAAACCATCTATAGCTCCTTTGGGAACATAAATTTGATTACTATTTTTAAATTCGGAAATATAATTGATATCATCCTCATATCTAGGCAAAAACAATATATTGTAATTTTCTTTTAGTAATTTTTTTATTAAATCTGGCACTATTGAAAAATTCTCTCCTTTCACGTATTTTGCTTTAAGATTTTCTGGTCTAACAATAACAAAATTATCAAAAGGAATATCTTTTTTAAAATTCTCATTAGGAACATAATCCGCTAGATACAAATCTTCTTTAAAGCCATCATACATGTATATCTCATCTCGTTTAAATCCAACTTTGACTATTTTCTCAAATTCAACTGCATTTGGCCAAAATGCATAATCAGAAAATCTACTATATCGCCAAACTTGAGCAATCTCATTGTCATTAAAAGTAATAGCTTTTTTCCCTCGCAATTTAGCTATATAACTAGCATCTCCTCCTATTGTTATGCTTGCATCAAAATAAGGAATTTTTCTTTGTAAATTTATAATTCGGTTTCCTAAGGCCATAACTGTTTTTATTTTACTTTTCCCCATGTGCTTACCTATAATTTGTGCTGGAGCATCAAACTTTAATTCAAATAAGCCAACTGTTTCAGCAAAGTCTTTTAAGCTATAAATTACATTATAGGAATTCTCTAAATGTTTTGCTATTGGATACATGAAATTAACTTGAGGAACATTTGTTATATCTATCCATATAGTTTTCTTATTTTTCATGCTAAAAAGTTTATATAATTTTTAAATAAGACAATATTACTAATTACAATATTAAACAATTTTCCAAAATGAAATTATACTAATAAAACCTAATTTGCATGTCAAGTTGAAAATATTGCTTGAAATAATAATAATATTGCAAATATAAATTAAAATTTTACATAGTTACAAACTTAAGTTAGGAAAACATGTTTTTTTAATAACAACTAATTTGAAATTCAAGTAATCCAAAAAAATCTTTATTACAAAGAAAATAAAACTGTTTTATTATAGAATTAGGTTTACAAAAAAAACTGAAATTATGGAAAAAGACAGTAAACTTATTTTAGGATTATCTAAAATAAATGTGATTATGCTTATTGTTAATATTTTACTAAAAAATAGGTTGAGGTGAAGTAATAGAATTAAAATCAGACAGTTTGCTTAAATTGATTGATTTGTAGTATTTTGCCTTGCAACGGTTTTAATTATAATTATTTTATTACAAAAAAGGAGGCTATAATTTTGATAGCCTCCTTAAATAATTTAAACTTATCAAGATTTTAATGCTTAATTATCTTCTTCTGTACGGAAAGATCATTTGCTGTTAATTTAATAAAATAAACACCAGCGTTTTTTATATTATCTATTTGATAGCTGTAAGTTCCAGTAATTTGACTTTCATTTACTACAGACTCTATTTTGCTTCCTAAAATATTGTAAATTTCAATATTTACTTGACTATTCTCTATTAAACTATATGTAATATTAATATCATCACTAAAAGGATTAGGATAAGCGCTAATTGCTAATTGAGATTTATCAACTACTAATTCTTTGCTTGTTTTTTCTTCATTATTGTTTTTGGCTGCGAGTGTACGGAAAGTATGCAAAGGTGTTAACATTGAACTTATACGTGGAGAATTTTGACATACGGTTTGTACTTGCCATTCGTAATCTGTGTTTGGTGTTAAGCTTGAGATGTTAAGTCTTGTGTAAAAATTAGATCTTCCCCAATAAGCTAAGGAGTAAACCCAAGTACCAGGTCCTTCAACGGTTCGGTATCTTATGTAGTAAAACTCATGATTATCGGCAAAAGTAAAGTCTAAAGTTGCGGTTGTATTTGTTATGTTTTTAACATTCATATTAGTTACAGGTAAGCAACTAAGTCCACTAGGTGTTGTAAATGATATTTCTGTAAAACATGAATAAGTTGTGCTATTTTTTCTTTGAGATATTTTAAATGAATAAGTTGTATTAGGTTGTAATCCGACCCAATTACAAAAAGTGCTTGAAGCATTTAATCTCCCTGCGTATATCCAGTCTCCATCTTCTATTTTTTTATATACAATATAATATGTTGTTTCAACATGTTTGCTCCATGCTATGGTAACGTTATTTGCTGTAAAAGTTGTTGTCCTTAAATTAGTTACTTCAGGGAATGTTGTAGGTGGATTTTTTATAGCTATACCTTTTTTTAACACATTTCCATTAGCATCGCTTACCCAAAGTATATTAGTTCCATACACTGCATTATTCTTATTTTGAGTAGTTTCGCCATTATCCCAAGAGTAAGTATAAGGTTCTTTACCTCCGATTATGCTCACTTCTATTATTCCATCATTTCCATCAGCACATGATGGCTTAGAAATGCTTACAGGAGTTACAAAAGGGTATTTTGAAGTTGGATGAAAATCCTTCCATCCAGTAGCAGCGTTATAAGCATCTATACTTCCCAGAAGAACATATAAAGGAATATCTTTAGAAACATCCCAAAAGACATCAATTCCTAAAATTGGTGGTTCTGTAGCATTACAATTTATTTCTGTTAAACTATTACATCCATAAAAAGCTACATCTCCAATACTTGTTACAGAGTTTGGAATAGTTATATTTTTTAAATTAGTACATGCAGAAAAAGCAGAATTTCCAATGGTTAGTACAGAATTTGGAATAGTTACACTTTTTAAATTAGTATTGTAATAAAAAGCGAAATCACCAATACTTGTTACCGAATTTGGAATAGTTACACTTGTTTTTGCTCCTGGACATTGTATTAAAGTTGTTATATTCTTATCATACAAAACTCCATCTATTGAAGCATAATTAGGATGCGTAGAGTCTATGGAAATACTTGTTAAGTTACTACAAGTATTAAAAGCTCTCTCTCCAATAAATGTTACAGTGCTTGGGATAGTTATACTTGTTAAACTATTACATCCCTGAAAAGCGTAATCATCAATGCGTATAATAGAACTTGGAATATTTATACTTGTTAAACTAGAGGACATAAAAGCAAAGGGATTAATAGTTATTACAGTATTTGGAATAGTTACACTTGTTAAACTATTACAGTTATAAAAAGCATAACTTCCAATTGTTGTAACTGAATAAAATTTGCCATCATAGTTTATTGTGCTAGGGATAATAATGTTACCTTCGTACTTAGGTGTTTTTTCTACAACACCTACAGTATTTGAGGAAGTAAGGTAATAATTAATGTCATCAACTATAAATCCTATATTAGCTGATACATTTGTTGCTATAAAAGCAATTAAAAAAAAGATAATTTTTTTCATATAATTTTTTTTTATTAAGTTTCACAAAAGTGTTTGTGATAACTTATTGTTATTGATATGCAAATATAAAATTTTATTTTTAAACTTCTTAGATTTTTTGTAAAAATATTTTTGGTTTAATTTCAAGCCATTTATTTTTACTAGCTTAAAAATGGGCTTGGTTTTATATCATTGTTGTGAGGATTTATTACACAGATATACACGAAGTTATAAGGATTTTAAGGGGTTGACTAAAAAGTATAAAGTTGATTTAATTTTAAAAAGGGTTTCATAATCTTTTTTTAATAGCTCCCTAAATGTTTAATTATTTATTTATTTTGTAGATAGAATTAAAAACAATGACACAGTTTGTTGAACACTACTGAACGCTCTAAAAAAGGTTGGGGTGACTTTAGGGTAACTTTAGGGTGAAGTAAAGGCGAAGTAATAGCATATAACGCAATGAAAATTAGCAAGTTAAGTGTTTTTGTATAATGTATTGATTTGTAGTATTTTAACAATTGGTGATGGTGTGAATAAATATTTAATTTTGTTATAAAATAGGTTTTTTTCATCCATTCTTATTAAATAAAATTATTCCATTGTAGTAAGTTCTTCCTATTGCGTTCACATCTTATTTATAATATGATTATTGATAAGTTGACTGATTGGTTATTTTTAACATTTTGTTTTGCAACGGTTTTATTATTATGCAGTAATATTTATTTAATGTTATTAGTTTAATACGGTATTTATTTTTTGCATATATCAATTTTTTTTTACATTTTTTAAGAAAAAACAAATAGCTTTGTAACTTTACAGTCAAATTATTTTTATAAATTGGTTATAAGTTATGATAAAATTAATAAAAACGTCAAATATAGAGAAGAATGAAAGTCTCGTTTTATTTGTAAAGAACAAACAGAGCTTAAAAGAATATCTTCAACAAGAGGAGTATGAATGTTTAAAAACAGAGCTAGAAAAAGATGCAGAAAAGGATTTTTTTGCATTTAAGAGATGTTCGAAAAGTATTTTCGTTCAGTTTACAAGTAATTCAAAAAAGGATAAAGACGAAAATAAAACGATAGAGAAATGCCGAAAAGGAGGAGATAGTATTATTCAGATTATAAAAAATGACAAGTTGAGTAATGTTACAATTGTTGATGTTGATTTGAACAAAAAGGAATTGTTGTCATATCTTGAGGGTTTGTTATTGGGAAGTTATCAGTTTGTTAAGTATAAAACAGAAGATAAAACAGAAGTTTTAAGTGAAATAAAAATATTTAGTAAGCTGATAATTGAATCAGAATTAGAGGAAATAGAAATTATATCATCAGGTAATTTTATTGCAAGGGATTTGGTTAATGAGCCAGCGAACCAATTGAATGCTGTGAAATTGTCAGAAACAATAAAATTAATAGGAACAGAATCTGGGTTTGAAGTGGAAACATTTTATAAATCCAAAATAGAATCATTAAAGATGGGAGGTATTCTGGCAGTAAATAAAGGTAGCGTTGATGAGCCTACGTTTAATATTCTAGAATGGAAACCAGAAAAAAGTATTAATAAAAATGCATACATACTTGTAGGTAAGGGTATTACTTTTGATACAGGAGGCTTAAACCTAAAGACAGGGAGCTATATGGATAATATGAAAACAGATATGGCAGGAGCAGCGGCAGTTGTTGGTTTATTTTATGTTATTAGTAAGTTAAAATTACCGATACATGTTATTGGTTTAATTCCTGCGACAGACAATCGTCCAGGAGATAATGCACTAGTTCCAGGAGATGTAATAACGATGTTTAATAATAAGACTGTTGAAGTATTAAATACAGATGCAGAGGGTCGTTTGATTTTGGCAGATGCATTAAGTTATGCAATAAAATATTCGCCAGAATTAGTTATAGATATAGCCACATTAACGGGCTCGGCAGCGGCAGCAATAGGTAAGTTTGGTATGGTTGGTATGCATAATGAGAGTAGTGAAAAAGAGTTTCAACATTTACAAAAAGCTTCAGGTTTGGTGCATGAACGAATTGCACAATTTCCATTTTGGGATGATTATGCAGATTTGATAAAATCCGATATTGCAGATTTAAAAAATATAGGAGGGAGAGAAGCCGGAGCAATAACAGCAGGGAAATTCTTAGAAAAATTTACAGATTACAAGTGGATACATTTAGATATTGCAGGTCTTGCATTTCTTGATGCAAAAGATAGCTACAGGTGTAAAGGAGCAACGGGAGTTGGTGTTAGGCTATTCTATGAGTTTTTTAAATCAAAAATAAATTAATAAGGGAAATAATAATATGACAACTAATGGTCCAAATAAACAACCTACGGTTATATCAAATATAAACAAAACTGTAGGAGAAGGGGATAAAAAAGTAAAAGTAGGAATAAGTATAGGAGATTTTAATGGAATAGGGATTGAAGTAATCCTAAAAACATTAATGGATGTGAGAATTAATGAAATAATGGTTCCTATAGTGTATGGTTCGTCAAAAATAATATCATACCATAAAAAAAGTTTAAACATTAATGACTTTAATTTTAACATTATAAAAAGTGTTGAATTTGCAAATAGCAAACTGTCAAATTTAGTTAATTGTACGGATAAAGAAGTAAAAATAGAGTTAGGTAAATCAACAGATATTGCTGGTAGTTTTTCAATTTTTTCTTTGGAGCATGCAATAAAAGATTTGAAGAAAAATGCAATAGATGTTTTAGTTACAGCACCTATTAATAAGCATAATATCCAATTAAATACAGGTCCTTTTACTGGGCATACAGAATATTTAGCTACAAAGTTTGAGACAAAGAAATACTTAATGTTAATGGTTGCAGGGAATTTGAAAATTGGATTAGTTACAGGTCATATTCCAATTACTGAAGTTGCAGGGAAGTTAACAAAAGAATTAATATTAGAAAAAATAAAAATATTAAATAATTCATTGACAAAGGACTTTGCAATAAGAAAACCAAAGATTGCAGTATTAGGGTTAAATCCACATGCTGGAGATGATGGCTTGTTGGGTAATGAAGAGAAAGATATTATTATTCCTGCAATAGAAAGTGCGAAAGAACAAAATATTTTAGCATTTGGGCCTTTTGCAGCCGATGGTATTTTTGCTAATAATAACTTCAATAAATTTGATGCAGTATTAGCAATGTATCATGATCAAGGGTTAATTCCTTTTAAAACCATGGCGTTTGATGATGGAGTTAATTTTACCGCAGGTTTGCCTATTATTCGCACCTCCCCAGATCATGGAACAGGTTATGACATAGCAGGACAAAATATAGCTTCACCAAATTCATTTAGGGAATCATTGTTTTTAGCAGTTGATATATTCAAACGAAGAAATATTTATCAAGAAATCTCTGCTAATCCTCTAAAAATACAAGAAACTAAAGAAACTAATAATCAGTAAAATAACAAAAAAATGGATTCTTTAAAAGTTAAAATAAAAAACAAATCAAATCATCACCTTCCTTCTTACGAAACATTATTTTCAGCAGGAATGGATATTAGGGCTTCTATTGATGATGTTATTATATTGAAACCTTTAGAAAGAGCCTTAATCCCTACTGGATTATTTATAGAGCTTCCGATTGGATATGAAGCCCAAATAAGACCACGCAGTGGATTAGCAATAAAAAAGGGAATAACAGTACTTAATTCACCAGGGACAATAGACTCAGACTACAGAGGTGAGATAAAAATTATATTAATAAATTTGTCAAAAGAAGAATTTGTTATTGAAAATGGAGAAAGAATAGCCCAAATGATAGTTGCAGAACATTCGAAAGTAGAATGGGTAGAAACGGATGATTTAGAACAAACAAATAGAGGCGCAGGAGGATTTGGGCATACAGGTGTTTGATGAATAAAGAAGAATTATAAAAAAGGAGTTTTGTAAAAAAACTTAAAATAATTAAAAAAACTTAGAACATAGAAAATGAAAATAATAATTCCAATGGCAGGTATGGGAAAACGTATGCGACCTCATACCTTAACGATACCTAAGCCTTTAATAAAAATTGCAGGAAAAACTATTGTTCATAGACTGATTGAAGAACTATCAAAATCAACTAACGAACAAATTGAAGAAATTGCTTACATTATTGGTGATTTTGGCAAGGAAGCAGAAAGTAATCTTATCCAGATTGCAGAAAGTATAGGAGCCAAAGGAAAGATATATTATCAACATGATCCATTAGGAACAGCACATGCAATATTATGTGCAAAAGATTCTTTAGAAGGGAATATAGTTGTAGCATTTGCAGATACTTTATTTAGAGCGGAGTTTGTTTTAAATAAGACAGAAGAAAGTATTATATGGGTTCAAAAGATAGATGATCCAAGTTCTTTTGGAGTAGTAAAACAAGGGATAGATGGATACATTACAGATTTTTATGAAAAACCCGATTCATTTGTTTCAGATTTAGCAATCATTGGAATATACTATTTTAAAGATGGGGATAACTTGAAAAAAGAATTACAATATTTGATAGATAATAATATCGTAAAAGGGAATGAATACCAGCTTACAGATGCTTTGCAAAATATGAAATCAAAAGGTTTGAGATTTGCTGTTGGGGAAGTTAGCGAGTGGTTAGATTGTGGAAATAAGGATGCAACAGTGTATACGCACAAAAGAGTTTTAGAGCATTTAAAACATAATAAAGAACAGATATTTTCCAAAGCAACATTAGAAAATTCGATAATTATTCCTCCTTGTTTTATTGATGATGAAGCAATAATAAAAAATTCAATTATTGGTCCGCATGTTTCTATAGGAAAAAAAACATGTTTAGAAAATACTATTATTTCTAATTCTATCGTTCAAGATAATAGTTTAATAATTAATGCCAATATAGCAAATTCGATGATAGGGAGTAATGTTGAATATATAGATAAAATCGAAGATGTTAGTATAGGAGATTATTCTGTAATTAAAATATGACAAATTATTTTCGAAAATTAGTTTTTCTTGCAATAACATTACTTTGTTTGAATAAGATTGTTTTTGCGCAAGTCGGACATGAAATCAACAAAGAAGAATCTGTTGATACAAAATACACATCTTTCTATCATGATGGCTTGAAAGAAAAGATGCTGGAAAATTATGACAAAGCAGAAGATTATTTTTTAGAATGCGTTAGATTAATGCCTGAAAAATCAGAAGCCTATTATGAATTGTCATTAATATATAAAAAACAATCGAATAGTGCAGATGCAATTACTTTTGCAAAGAAAGCAGTAAAGTTATCGCCTACAAATGAATGGTTTTATATAAATCTAGCAGATATTCTTTATGCAAATAATAAATTGAAAGAAGCAGGAGAAGTATACAAATCAATTATAAAATTAAATAAAAGCAACTCTTCTTATTATTATAAATATACGGATTGTTTATTTAAAGAAGGGGAGGTTAAAAAAGCCCTAAAAGTTTTAACTGATATTGAAAATAATTTTGGCATAAACAGTGAAGTGGAGTTACTAAAAGTAAAGTTACTGCTAGAGGTAAGAGAATTTAATCTCGCAATAAAAGAGCTAAATAAATTAGTGAAAAAACATCCTGATGATATCAAATATCTTGAAATCATGGGAGAAATATATTATAAAACTAATCAAAAGGATAAAGCCTTTAATGTATTTCAAGAAATAATAAAAAAAGATTCAGCAAACTACAATGTGCATCTCTACTTGTCAAATTATTATAGAGACATAAAAGATTATGGAAACTCATTTATAGAGTTGAAAAAAGCATTTAATAACTCAGAACTTGACATTGACACTAAGATACAAATTCTTTTCAGTTATTATATGCTATCAGAAAAAGATACAAGCCTAAAAAAACAAGCATTTGAGTTAGTTGATATATTGGAAAAAGTTCATCCAAATGATGCAAAGTCTTTTTCAATGTCGGGAGATTTTTATTATAGGGATAAAATATATGATAAATCAATAGAAAAATACTTAAGAGCAATAGAATTAGATAGTAGTAAATACATTATATGGGAACAATTGCTAATAGGAGTATCAGATGTAGATAGTATTAATCTGCTTGAAAAATTATCACAAAGAGCAATAGACTTGTTTCCTTATCAAATTGGCGGTTATACGTTTAATGCATTTGCAAACATAAGATTAAAAAATTATAATAAAGCAGAAAAAAGTATTAATGAAGCAATAAAATATGTAGGTTCAAATAAAGAACTATTGTTGCAGTTATATTCTTATCTTGGAGATATTTATAATAATTTAGACAAGCATGACAAATCAGACGAGGCTTATGAAAATGCGTTAAAAATTGATCCGAAAAACATTTATGTTTTAAATAATTATAGTTACTATCTCTCTATTAGAAATGAACATCTGGAAAAAGCGGCAGAAATGTCAAGAAAATCAAATGAACTTGATCCAAATAATCCGACATATCTAGATACTTATGCATGGGTGCTTTATAAGATGAAAGATTACCCTGAAGCAAAAAAATGGATGGAAAAAGCAATAAAAAATGGAGGGGATAAAGATGCAGATATTTTGGAACATTATGGAGATATCCTTTTCCAGTTAGGCGATAAGGATAAAGCTTTAAGTATGTGGAACACGGCAAAAGAGATGGGTGGCGGCTCAGAATATTTGGAGAATAAAATTAAAGAAAAAAGACTTATTGAATAATGCTTCAAATAAAAGATAATTTCAATCTAAAGGCACATAATACATTTTGCATAAGTGCCTATGCGGAATATTTTGTGGAAATAAAATCAGAACATAACATAATAGAACTTTTTAATAACGATATATTCAATAATAATAAGTTCTTTGTTCTTGGTGGAGGAAGTAATGTACTTTTTAAAGAAGATTTTAAAGGCTTAATAATTTACATAAACAATAAAGGGATTAAGCTTATAGAAGAAGATGATAAACATGCCTATATAGAGATTGCAGCAGGAGAAAATTGGGAGGATGTGATTGATTACTGTGAAAAGCATAACTATCAAGGAATAGAAAATTTATCTTATATTCCAGGAAAAGCAGGAAGTGCTCCAGTACAAAATATAGGAGCATACGGAGTAGAAATAAAAGATGTTATTCATAAAGTAAATGCTTTTCATATAGATTCTAAATCAAAAAACACTTATTCAAACACAGAATGCAAATTTAGATATAGAGACAGTATATTTAAAACAGAATTAAAAAATAAAACAATTATTTATTCTATAGTTTTAAAATTAAATAAGTTTCATCAATATAATACTTCATATAAAGCTCTGGCAGAGGAGTTAACAAATTACAAAGAAATAAACCTTTCAAATATTAGGAATGTTCTTTATAAAATACGTAACTCTAAGCTTCCTGACTATAAAACGACAGGAAATGCGGGAAGTTTCTTTAAAAACCCGATAATTTCAGAAGAGCAATACTCCAATTTGAAATTAAAATATAATGATATAAATGCTCATAGAACTAATGAAGGATACAAAATATCAGCAGCTTGGTTAATTGAAAATGCAGGATGGAAAAATAAAGAATCTAAAACAGTAAGTGTTTATGATAAACATGCCTTAGTAATAATTAACAAAGGAAATGCTTCTGGAAGAGATATAATTGAATTTTCCACCTTAATTATAAACGATATTTTTGAAAAGTTTCAAATCAAATTACAACCTGAAGTAAATTTTATTTAACGTTTCTGATAATTATAAAAAATTATTGTTCAATTACTTCTAGTATAACTCTGAACCCTACGCGAGGGTCTGGTAATTCATAATTTTGGGACTTATCAATTGTGCATTCGTCAAGATAAGTGTCCCAATTACCCCCTTTTTGAGCACCATCTTGAGTCATTTCAGAAACATTTCCTATTACATCATAAAGTCCAATATTATTTGGTTTGTAGTGTGCAATTACCGTGCACTCAAATCCTCCATCAACCATGTAATTAGCCTTATTGCTATCTTCTTTATTGTATGTGTAATCTTTTGTTTTGACATTTGCAAGATATACGTTGGGTTTGTCAGGAGTATAAAGATAATTTCCATACCAAGGTAGATTATGACCAACTAAAGGTGCAGATAATCTTTTCCATTCAGTTTCTGTAGGTAATCGGAATATTACTTTTTTATATTTCTTTTTTTTAGAGTTGTTATACTTTTCAGTAAGCCATTGGCAATAATAGGTTGCTCCTTCTAAAGTTATATTTACTATAGGATAATTACTATAAGCTAAATGCCAGTGATACATATTCGTCATAGGCTCATTATAAGAATAAGGATACTTTTTTATCCATTGTGTAGAATCATACATTGCTTTCTTATGTTTGTCTGAATCAATGATTTTTATATCATTAAGAAACGTTTTATATTCAAAGTTCGTTACCTCACATTCATCAGCATAAATATTTTTTCCAAATTTCTTAAAATTATCTAATTTAAACTCTTGAGAATTTGCAGATATAAAGCAAAATAATACCATTAACCCAGATTCCGCATTAAGAAAAAATGATTAATTTTGAATTTAATTTCTAATGCGTAGCGTTAGAAAATAAGTAATATAAACTACTCTAA
>Ga0154552_1006_pt1 | contig 51000 bp, 38 predicted proteins | sample RifGroF2_FD_105695 | JGI IMG/M metagenome (GOLD analysis project Ga0154552, IMG submission 105695) | Bacteroidetes bacterium GWF2_29_10
AACGCTACGCATTAGAAATTAAAGCCTAAATTAGTCATTTTTTTTAATGCGGAATCTGGGTTTAACTCAGATTACGCATTAGAAATTAAAGCCTAAATTAGTCAATGCGTAATCTGGGTTAAAAAAACGTTTGTATGTTTCTCTAATGGACAATCTGGGTTAATTCTATTTTTTTGTGCAAACCTAAATTTTAGGACGAGACAGTTATTGTTTATAACAAAAAACCTCTTGGAAATTTAATTCCAAGAGGCTATTTATTTTAATAATAAAATATGATGTAATTATTCTGTTACTTGTAGTTTTTTTGATTCTCTTTTGCGATCGTTTTCATCAAGAATAATTTTTCTAATTCTCACATGTTTTGGTGTTAACTCAACGTATTCGTCTTCTTGTATATATTCCATAAACTGTTCCAATGAAAATTTTACAGCTGGTGCTATTCTTAATTTCTCGTCAGAACCTGAAGCTCTCATATTACTTAGCTTTTTGGTCTTTGTTACATTAATTACAATATCCCCTGCTTTAACATGTTCCCCTATAATCTGTCCTGCATAAACATCTTCGGTTGGTTCTAAGAAGAAAGAACCTCTATCTTGTAATTTATTAATTGCATAAGCAGCTATAGTACCAGTGTCCATAGATATAAGAACCCCATTCTTTCTATTAGGGATTTCCCCTTTCCATGGTTCAAATCCTAAAAATCTATGAGCTATTATGGCTTCACCCTCTGTAAGTGTTAGTACATTATTACGCAAGCCAATTATTCCTCTTGATGGAATCTTAAATTCCAAATGAATATGATCATTTTTTGGCTCCATTATTATCATTTCTCCTTTTCGAGTACTAACAAATTCAATTGCTTTCCCTGCAAATGCTTCTGGAACGTCTATTGTTAATGATTCTATTGGTTCATTCTTTATTCCATCTATCTCTTTTATTATAACGCGAGGTTGACCAACTTGAATTTCATATCCTTCACGACGCATTGTTTCTATTAATATTGATAAATGGAGAATACCTCGTCCATAAACCATTATTGAATCTGGATTATTTGTATCTTCTATGCGAAGAGCCAAATTCTTTTCTATTTCTCGTTCAAGCCTTTCTCTTAAATGCCTTGATGTTACATATTTGCCATCTTTCCCATAAAAAGGAGAATCATTTATGGTAAACAACATACTCATCGTTGGTTCATCTACATTTATTGTTTTTAATGCTTCTGGAAATTCATTATCTGCAATAGTATCACCTATTTCAAATCCTTCTATTCCCATCATTGCACAAATTTCTCCAGGACCAACTTCTTTTGCTTTTATCTTGACTAAACCGTCAAAAACCATTAATTCTTTTATTCTTTGCTTTAGTATTTTACCATCTTTTTTCATTATGGATACCATCGCATCCTTTTTGAAAACACCCCTTGTTACTCTTCCTATTGCTATACGACCAACATAAGAAGAATAATCTATAGATGTTATTAATAATTGTGGTGTTCCTTCTAAATATATGGGAGCAGGAATTTTCTCTAAAATAACATCTAATAAATGACAAACTGTAGTCGTTGGTTCATTCCAATCTGCTGACATCCACCCTTCTTTTGAAGACCCATACACTGTTGGAAAATCTAATTGTTCTTCTGTAGCATTAAGATTAAACATTAAATCAAATACCCCTTCTTGCACCAACTCGGGATTGCAATTAGGCTTATCTACTTTATTTATTACTAGAATAACTTTTAAGTTTAATTCTATTGCCTTTTGCAACACAAAGCGTGTTTGTGGCATCGGACCTTCAAAAGCATCTACAAGCAGTAAGACGCCATCTGCCATATTCAAAACTCGTTCAACCTCTCCTCCAAAGTCAGCATGACCTGGTGTGTCTATAATATTTATTTTAACATCATTATAAATTACCGAAACATTCTTAGATAAAATGGTAATTCCTCTTTCTCTTTCCAGATCATTGTTATCTAGTATTAAATCTCCTGGATTTTCATTTGTTCTAAATAAGTTGCATTGATATAATATTTTATCTACTAAAGTTGTCTTCCCGTGGTCAACATGCGCTATAATCGCAATATTTCTTAATTCCTGCATAAATTTTTTAAATTTTTTGCAAAGGTACTTAGATTTTAGATATTTCCAACATCTCTTTAATTTTATATTTTATATCAATAACTTAAAAAGAAAAACTATAAATAAAATACACAAAACCTTCTTTACAAAAAAAAGTGAATTACTTTATTGTATCTTCTTCTATTTGTTGCGTGGAATAATGTAATACTGGAAAATTTATCTCATCTTTAATAATAAAAGCATTTGGAAAATAATCAATAATATAATTTAATAAACCTTGTGCTTCAAAACTTGTTCGAAAATCTCCAACTCGTATTTTATAATTTGGTTCCTGATACATTAAATAAGATTTTGTATTGGGAAATTTTGCTATAAAATCTTCATCATACCTCTTTACACTTATCAAACTGTCATATTTGATTTTAATTATATTTGATTTTATTTTAGAATTAGCTCCCGAATCAAAATAAATTTGAATGCGAAAACCTGGCTGTGTTTTTATTCGCTCAGAAATGTCTTTATGTTTCTCCATTATATTATTAGCCATAGCTTTATCAATTATCTTAACCTGTGATGTTTGTGAAAAAGCATTACAGGTTAACATAATTGATATTAAGAACAGTAATAATCTCATCCTATTTTACACTAATTGTTAAAACAGGAATATTTGAATGATTAACAATTTCCTCTGCTGTAGAACCTAATATAAAACTAAATGTATTTGAATTAAAACTTGATTTTATTGATATCAAATCTGCATTAACATCTTTTGCATATTGAATAATGCTATCACTTATGTTTATATTTTGTATTGCTGCTCGTTTGTATTTAATTTTGTTTTGCTTAAAATAATTAACAGCTTTGGTAGAAAAATCTTCTGTCTGATTTTTCATGTCTTCAAGCCCTGTTGTATTACAAGCAACTATATGCACTTCTGCATCAAATAACTTTGCAAAATCAGCAACAAAAGGAACCTTTTTTACTGTTTCATTATCAATATCCAAAGGCATTACTATTTTTTCTATTTTATGAATGCATTGTCCATATCTAACTGTAATTACTGGACATTCTGAATGCGTTACTATTTTTGCTGCATTACTACCAATCCAAAATTCTTCAAAACCAGAAACACCATGAGTACCAGCTACAATTAGATTAGCATCTATATATTTCGCTTGATTAATAATTTCTTGATATACCTTACCTTCTCTTATTTTATATTCCATTTTACCAAACTTCATTTTAGGTTGAAAACGAACTATTAACTTTTTTAATTTATCATGCGCTTCTTCTGCCATAGACCTTACTTCAAAAGGAAATTCTGAATCGAAATTTTTCTTATTTACCCATACTAATAAAATATTAGCTTTAATTACATTCGAAAGTTCAACGGCATAAGATATAGCATGAACTGAACCCTTAGAAAAATCCGTAGCAACAACTATTGTTTTCATTATAATTTTATATTTTAGTAAATAATTATTTTGATACAAACATAATTATTCTTTTTTAAAAACTTATTCTTTTTTAAAAATTTATGTAAGTTTGTCAATTAAAACAAATTTAACAACACTCATTTTATGAAAAATAAAATAATAAGAACCTTTTGCTTATTAATATATTTTTGGTCTTTTTCCCAAATTCTGTACTCCCAAAATAGTGTCGGAATTTCTGACTCTGCTAACTTCATTCCTGATAATAGTTCTATTTTACACTTGCATTCAACTAACAAAGGATTCCTTTTACCATCCTTGTCACCTATTCAAATTAATAATATTTATAAACCTGCAACTGGATTATTAGTTTTTGATAATATGAAAAAAAACTTTGTGTACTGGGATAGCTCTCAATGGATATATTTAAATGGAAGTGGAGGATGGAGTCTAAATGGAAATAGTGGAGCATTAAAAAGTATTAATTTTATAGGAACATCTGACTTCAAACCTATAGAAATTCGTACAAATAATATTAAGAGAGGATTTATTTCTGAAGAAGGTCAACTTATATGGGGAAATACAAACAAGCTTTTCAACCAAGGAGAAAATGCAACTTTTATATCTAATCAAATTTTTCAATATCCTTTAGTTGCTTATAGTATGTATAATGGACCTGGTATTTACAGTAAAACAATTGAAAATAATAATACAGCTTTTCCTGCATTGCTTGGTGAATATTCCGGATCTTATAATATAGGAATAGGTATTATGGGAATATCTACTGTCGAAAATGGAATAGGAATTGAAGGATTTGTTCTTCATGACACTGCTACTGCTGGGCTTTTTAATGGAGACCTTCTATATACAGGACAACTTCTTCATATATCTGACGAAAACTTAAAGAAAGATATAACTCCTCTTTCAAATGTGTTAGACAAAATAAGTTTAATTAATTCCTATGAATATTATTTTGACACACAAAAATATTCAGGAATAAACATGTCAAAAAATATTTCTTTTGGATTTCTTGCTCAAGAATTACAGAAAATATACCCAAACCTTGTTGTTGAAAAATATATTCCTTCTTATGATAAAAACTTTGAGCGCCAAGAATCTCATAAAATCAAAACTATTAACTACATTGGAATCATCCCAATATTATTAGAAGCAATCAAAGAACAACAATCGGAAATTAATGATATGAAAAACAAATTGAATTATTTAGAAAAACTTATAGAAGCTAAATAATTCTCAATAATTTGTAGAGACACAACAATTTGTGCCTCTACAAACATAAAACTAAAATAAAAACTTATTTTTCTTCTTTTACTTCTTCGAAATCAACATCTTGCACTTCTGCATCTTGTTTTGATTCATTATTAGTATTATTTGGTTGAGCGTTTTGCTCTGTGTTTTGTGTGTTTTTATACATCTCTTCTGATGCAGCTTGCCATGCTTTATTTAGGTTTTCCATTGAAATATCAATTGCTGCTATATCCTGATTTTTATGAGCTTCTTTCAATTGATTTAATGGATTCTCTATAGCTGATTTATTTGCTGGAGAAATCTTTTCACCATATTCTTTCAACTGTTTTTCTGTTTGGAATATTAAAGAATCGGCTTGATTTAATTTGTCAATCTTTTCTTTTGCTTTTTTGTCTGTTTCTGCATTAGCCTCAGCTTCGGTTTTCATTTTCTTGATTTCCTCATCTGATAAACCTGTTGTTGCTTCTATTCTTATTTGTTGACTTTTATTTGTTGCTTTATCTTTTGCTGATACATTTAAAATTCCATTAGCATCAATATCAAATGTTACTTCTATTTGAGGAACACCTCTTGGTGATGGCGGAATACCATCTAAGTGAAATCGGCCTATTGTACGATTATCTTTTGCCATAGGTCGTTCTCCTTGAAGTATATGTATCTCAACAGAAGTTTGACTATCTGCTGCTGTAGAAAACACTTCTGTCTTTTTTACTGGAATTGTTGTGTTTGACTCTATTAATTTTGTCATTACACCTCCTAGTGTTTCTATTCCTAATGAAAGTGGTGTTACATCTAACAAAAGTACATCTTTTACTTCTCCAGTAAGAACTCCTCCTTGTATTGCTGCTCCTAGTGCAACTACTTCATCTGGATTTACTCCTTTTGATGGTGTTTTTCCAAAAAACTTTTCAACTATATCTTGAATAGCTGGGATTCTTGTTGAACCTCCAACTAATATAACCTCATCAATATCATTAATTGTCAAACCTGCATCAGCTACGGCTTTTCTGCATGGTTCTATAGTCTTTTGTATCAAATCATCACATAATTGCTCAAATTTGGCTCTTGTTAATGTCTTTACTAAATGTTTTGGAACATTATCAACCGGCATAATATAAGGTAAATTTATCTCTGATGAAGCTGTACTAGATAACTCTATTTTTGCCTTTTCTGCAGCTTCTTTTAGTCTTTGAAGTGCCATTGGATCTTTTCTTAAATCTAAACCTTCGTCTTTTAAGAATTCATCTGCTAACCAATCTATAATTCTATGATCAAAATCATCTCCACCAAGATGCGTATCTCCATTAGTTGATTTAACTTCAAATACACCATCCCCTAACTCCAATACAGAAATATCAAAGGTTCCTCCTCCTAAATCATAAACAGCAACCTTTACATCTTTATTCTTTTTATCCAAACCGTAAGCTAACGCAGCAGCTGTAGGCTCGTTTATAATTCTTTTTACGTTTAATCCTGCAATTTCACCTGCCTCTTTTGTTGCTTGTCTTTGAGAATCATTAAAATATGCAGGAACAGTTATTACCGCTTCAGTAACTTCATGACCTAAATAATCTTCTGCTGTTTTCTTCATTTTTTGAAGAATAATTGCAGAAATCTCTTGTGGAGAGTATTGTCGATCATCAATTTTTACTCTTGGAGTATTGTTTGTTCCTCGTTCCACAACATAAGGAACTCTATTAATATCATTAATTACAGAATCATAGGTTTCTCCCATGAATCTTTTTATAGAAAAGATAGTCTTTTTGGAATTTGTTATTGCCTGTCTTTTTGCAGGATCTCCAACTTTCCTTTCTCCATTTTCAACAAAAGCAACTACTGACGGTGTTGTTCTTTTGCCCTCATTATTAGGAATTACAACTGGTTCATTTCCTTCCATAACAGAAACACATGAATTTGTTGTCCCTAAGTCTATACCTATAATTTTGCCCATTTTTATTAAATTTAAAAAATAATCAAATAATTTTATAAAGAGCAAATCAATGATTATGCCATTTTTTTACAAGTAATTATGTCATTAATAATTATGACAAAAGAAAGGATTTGTCATTAATGTTATGACAAAAATTCAATAATTAGAAAGTTAGGCTTATTCCTAGAGATGGCATAGTGGGTAATTGATTTATTCTTTTGTTTTGAATCTTGTCATAATAGAAAATATTAGCCCTATTATACACATTCGTTACTCCTAAATTGATTTCTAATGTAGAGTATTTAGAAAATATAAAAGACTTGCTTAAACTAACATCCAATCTGTGATAGTCTGGAAGCCTGCTACTATTGGTTTCTCCATATATAGTACCTAATTCATGATTCTTTGAAATATAATCTGTAGAAATACCTTCATCAAACACTATTTTTGGATAATAACCAGTTATTTGAGTGAAAGGAAAACCTGAACCTAAATTCCATCGTGCAGAAAAAAGCCATGTTTCCTTTTTCCCAAATTTGTAATTAGCACTAATATTTGCATTGTGTCGTCTGTCATAATGGGCATAATAATTAATGATACCATCATCTTTAAATATAAAAGAATAGGAATAGGAACCATTAAAATTTACTTTTTTCAATGAATATGTAAAAGAAAAATCAATGCCATATGCTTCTCCTGACTCATAAATAAAATTTTTCTTTTGAATGTCTGGTATTAAGTAATTCTCAGGCAAATCATCAAATTGTTTATATGGGTTAAGATTTGTTAGTAGTATGAAATTTTTGTAATATGATTCACAGTTAAGGTTAAAATTTTTGAAAATATCCCATTCAAAACCCAATACTGCATGCCATGCTTTTTGTAATCTTGAGGAAATTTCATCATCTTTATATGAAGCAGGTAAATTTTCAACACTTGATATAAATCCAGTAAAAAGGTTTATTATTTCTCTATCTGTTGACGTACTTGTTAAATTTTGAGAATATAATCCTCCCGCAGCTTTAAGCCTAAAATTCTCTAACATCATATATTTTATTGCCAATCTTGGCTCTGGTGAAATATCTGCAAGAGAAGCATAATATTGAACTCGTATACTAGGTTCTATAATAAATTGTCTTACCTTTATTTTATCTCTCACAAAACAACCAAATTCAGTCGCATTATCCGATTGCTCTATTTCTCTACCTACTGTATTTTTTAATTTGACATTTGTTTTAAACCCATTTAACTCAATACCATATTTTATTTCGTGAGCACCAGTATATTTTGCTAAATTCATACCTGCCGTAAAACCTCCCACAAAGCTTTCTTTAGGTATATTGCTTTTAATTTCTAAAAAGTCCACCTTGTAATCAGAATAAGCAAAAAATCCTTCCATCTTTGTATTTGATGAAGATGGCAACATTATAAAATTTGCCCCTAATCCTTTTATCCTCCATTTCATAGATGCAATATCGGGATAATTAACTTTGTCATTATAATTAAACCCAAAAAAGTTTAGTTTATTTCCTTCTTCTGAACTTAATGTAAGTTTCCCATAAAAATCATTAAAAGCATAAGGCAATGAAGCTGTATCTATATAATTATAAAATATGTCAGAAGTTTTGTCTAAGTAAGAATTTTTATATGACAAAATAAATGTTGGAGTATTATCGTTTTTCTTTTTATTCAATGGACCTTCTAATAATATTTTAGAACAAAAAGTATTTGCTGAAACCTTCCCTCCTAAATGACTATTTGAACCATCTCGTGTAGTAATATCCATAACAGAAGAAATTCTTCCTCCATACTCCGCATTAAATCCTGCCGTATAAACATCTATTGACCTGATTATATCTGTTTCAAAAACAGAAAACAAACCTATTGAATGAAATGGATTATAAATAGGAACTCCATCCATCAAAACTTTATTTTGAATTGGAGAACCCCCTCTAATATATAACTGGCCTCCTTGGTCTCCCGTAAATACAACTCCTGGCATTGATTGCAGATACTGCGCTATTTCTGGCTCGCCACCTATTGATGGAATTAATTTTAGCGCCATAGGAGTAACAGTCATTACAGAAGTCCTAATATCATTTATACTTTCTTGCTTCTTTGCGTTAACATTTATTGTATTAAGTTGAATATCTGCTTTACCTATGTAAAATGTTTTTGTAATAACTTTTGTTTTATTAAGATCAATATCAAATGTTGCAGAATCATACCCTAAAACTGAAACCATTAATGTGTATTTTCCTTCTGGTATTTTTGATATTGTGTAATAGCCTTCAATATCTGCAATCACTCCATATTTGGTACCTACAAGAAAAATATTGGCAAAAGATAAAGGCTCTTTAGTGTCTTTATCAAAAACAAAACCTTTTACTATAGAATTTTGGGCAAAAGCATAATTAGAAATTAGTAAAATTACTGTTGTATAAAATAATATTCGTCGCATTTGTTTGAAAATTTTTCCACAAACCTAATACTTATTTTTTTAATATATCATAAAAATCTAATTCAAAATTAAGTTTACAATCAATAAATCTATACTTTCCTCATCTATCAGTAAACATAAATATCATAAAAATAATATTTACAATCTATTATGACCAAAGAATAGTGTTATATATCAGGGGAGGCAATAAATTAAAAATAATTATCATTTATTTAAAAATTATGTCGTATGTTTGCAACATAATTCATCTAAAAATTTTAAAAAACTAAAAATGAACAAAACTTGATTTTAATAATTGGTCACACATAGTGAAAGGATTGCTAATTATGGTAGCTCGTTATTATTAAAAGATACTAAAATAGAAACAATTAAATAAAAATTTTATGACATTCGCAAAGAAAGAATTATTTGATGACGACTTGCAGGAGATGGCTTTATACTTTAAAGTGCTGTCTCATCCTGCACGACTTGCTATTTTAAAATATTTGGCGGAAAAGAAAACCTGTATATCTGGCGATATATCAAACGAACTGCCATTGAGCAGAACAACTGTTTCTCAACATCTCCAGGAATTAAAGAAAGCGGGTCTTATTCACGGAGAGATTGATGGAGTAAAAGTTAATTATTGTCTTTGTAATGAGAATATAAAAAAACTTAAAATTATGATTGATGAATTAACCGAACTTATTGATGTAGAAATAAAATGCACATTATGAAAGTATTAATATTATGCACAGGAAATTCCTGTCGTAGTCAAATGGCCGAAGGATTTATGAAGAATCTTGACAGTACATTAATGGTTTATTCAGCAGGAACAGAACCAGCCAAAAATGTTAATCGTCTTGCTATTCGCGTTATGGCTGAAAAAGGTATTGATATTTCAACTCATTATCCAAAGTTAGTAGATGAATTTATTAACCAATCATTTGATTATGTTATTACAGTTTGTGATAATGCAAATGAGACTTGCCCTATGTTTATCGGTAAGGTTAAGCATCGTTTGCACATTGGTTTTGAAGACCCATCGGATGCTGTAGGAACTGATGATGAAGTTATAGGCGGATACCGAAGAATCCGTGATGAAATTGAATTAAAGTTTAAAGAGTTATATAACACAATTAAAAAATTAAATACAAATGAGTAATAATGCAGAAAACCTAAAGAGGTTAGTAAAAGAAAAATATGGCGAAATAGCCAACCAAAGTAAAGAAGTAAACCAAAGTTCATGCTGTGGGACAGGCGGATGTTGTTCTTCAACAGACTACACAATATTTAGTGAAAATTACACGAGCCTATCTGGTTACAATCCAGATGCAGATTTAGGTTTGGGTTGTGGTATTCCTACAGAATTTGCCAATATCAGAAAAGGGGATACAGTTGTTGACTTAGGTTCAGGAGCTGGAAATGATTGTTTTGTAGCAAGAGCTATCGTAGGAGAAGAAGGAAAAGTAATAGGTATTGATTTTACAGAAACAATGATTGCAAAAGCAAAAACTAATGCTGAAAAATTAGGCTTTAAGAATGTTCAATTTCGTATGGGAGATATTGAAAACATGCCTTTAGGAGGAGAAATAGCCGATGTTGTAGTTAGCAATTGTGTGCTTAATCTTGTTCCAGACAAAAGAAAAGCTTTTTCAGAAATATTCCGAATACTTAAGCCTAATGGTCATTTGTCAGTTTCAGATGTAGTAATAACAGGGAGTTTGCCTGATAAAATAAAGGAAGCAGGCGAGATGTATGCAGGATGTGTTTCCGGAGCAATTGACAAAAATGAATACTTAAAGATTATAAAAGATGCAGGTTTTGTGGATGTCGAGATTAAAAAAGATAAACTAATAGATATCCCAGAAGAAATATTATTAAAATATATTTCGCAAGAGGAGTTAAAACAATTAAAGGAAAGCAAGACTGGGATATACAGTATTACAGTTTATGCTGCAAAACCTCTTTGTGGATGTGGATGCAAAAGTGGATGTTGTTAATTAACATCATTAATCAATTATGGAAAAACAATTAAGCTTCCTTGATCGTTTTCTTACATTGTGGATATTTCTAGCAATGTTAATTGGAGTGTTTTCGGGCTATTTGTTTCCGCAAATAGCTGGTTTCTGGAACAGCATGAGCAATGGCACAACTAATATACCAATTGCCATAGGGCTTATACTGATGATGTATCCTCCTTTAGCAAAGGTTAAATATGAAGAGTTGGGGAAGGTGTTTCGCAACTGGAGAATATTATCATTGTCTTTAGTGCAGAACTGGATTATTGGTCCTATACTCATGTTTCTGTTGGCAATAGTTTTCCTGCAATTCAACGTTGACTATATGTACGGACTTATCCTTATAGGTCTGGCAAGGTGTATTGCAATGGTAATTGTGTGGAATGACCTTGCAAAGGGAGATGCAGAATATTGTGCAGGGCTGGTAGCATTTAATTCTATATTTCAAGTATTGTTCTTCTCTGTATATGCTTATTTGTTCATAGCTATAATGCCAGGCTGGTTTGGAATTCCTACGAATGATATGGTGCAAAACATTACAATAAGCCAAATTGCAGAAAGCGTATTCATATATCTAGGCATACCTTTCATCGCAGGTTTTATAACAAGGTTTATTCTTATCCGTATGAAAAGTAAGGAATGGTATCACACAAAGTTTGTTCCACGCATAAGCCCTATAACCCTTATAGCACTATTGTTCACCATCATCGTTATGTTCTCGCTCAAAGGGGAAAATATTGTTAAGATTCCATTAGACGTTATCCACATAGCAATTCCGCTTACCATTTATTTCGGGATAATGTTTATTCTGTCGTTCTACATGAGCCACAAAGCAGGTGCTACATATGAGCAGACGGCTGCACTTTCATTTACAGCAGCAAGCAACAATTTTGAACTAGCTATTGCCGTTGCCATTGCTGTATTTGGAATCAATTCTGGAGAAGCATTTGTAGCTGTTATAGGGCCTTTAGTTGAAGTTCCTGTATTGATTACATTAGTAAATGTATCGTTTTGGTTTAAGAAAAAATGGTATAAAAATCAATACTAACCAACTAAAATTAAAAACTGTCTCGTCCTAAAATAGGTTTACACATAGAATTAGAATTATGAAAAAAGGCTGAAGGTTAATTCAAGACAAATCCATTTTACTGATGTCTATAAAGCATTTTATTTAATTTTTACATTGTATTTTAGGTTTGATAAAAATGTAAATATTTTATCTTTAAAGTTACCTTGTATTATTATTTCGCCTTCTTTAGCGCTTCCGCCTGTTCCGCAACAGGTTTTTATCTTTTTTGATAAAGATTCCATATCCTCTTCCTTCCCAATAAAACCTTTTATTAAAGTAACAGTTTTGCCTGCTCTTTTTTTTGAATCAATAGAGATTGTGAGTTTTTGTTTTTCAGGAGCTAGAGTTTTAACTTCATCATTATCTTCGTCATCAAACTTGAAATTAGAATTAGTGGAGTAAACAATTGAAAAAATAAACATAAAATTAAATTTTAAAATGATGATTTTATTTACAATAACATGTCTTTTATTTTCTCTGGAACAAATAAGTTGGGGTTCCCACCATTTGATAGGATGTCTCGAATAAGAGTAGAGTTTACAGCAGAGAAGTTCACATCTGTTAGAAGCATTATAGTCTCAATATCTTTATTAATTAAATGATTAGTTAATGCGATTGATTTTTCGAATTCAAAATCAGCTGCATTACGCAAGCCTCTTATGATAAATCTGGAATTAACTTTTCTGCAGAAGTCAACCGTCATTCCCTCATACCACTCAACCTTTACATTGGGATAATCTTCAAAAGTTTTTTTTATTAATTCAATTCTTTTTTCTAATGTAAAATAATATTTTTTAGTTGAATTAACCCCTACCCCTATGATTAACTCATCAAAAATAGTTAATGCTTTATGAACTATTGATTCATGTCCTTTTGTTATAGGATCAAAGGAGCCTGGAAATACTGCTAATTTGATGCTCATGATTTTTTTTAATTATGCTTAAAGAAACTAAAAAATGATTTACCATATTTTCTTTGGTCAAAAATATTTTCTTTCATTTGAAAAGATACTTCTTTTGGATGTTCTACAATTAACCATCCTGAATCTTTTAATATATTGTTTTTAAATACTAATTGAGGAATAAGATTTATAGAGTCTGAGTCATAAGGAGGATCTGCAAAGATAATATCATACTTAGAGTTGCAATTCTCAAGATATTTATAAACATCGTTTTTTATTATCATTATATTATCTGTAATTTTAAACTTTACAGAGGTTTCCTTTATAAATTTGACACATTTCACCTCGTTTTCAACAACGGTTGCAAAATTAACGCCTCTTGAAATAAATTCATAAGTTATATTCCCAGTGCCTCCAAATAAATCTAGTGTAGAAATGTCTTTAAATTCAAAATAATTGTTGATTATATTAAAGACGCTCTCTTTAGCTAAATCTTTTGTTGGTCTTGCGGGGAAATCATTAGACGGGGAAAAAGAACGTCCTCCCAAAAATCCTGTAACTATACGCATTGGTATGAATTTAATAATGAATAATGTAAATTTTCAGGGAACTCATCAAAAATATAACTATAATTAAAACTTTCATTTCTTTTTATAAATGAAATATCTTTAACATAAATTTTCAACTTATCATAAATGGAAGAGTTTTTATGTAGTTCCCCAACTATAATTAAAGAAAATTTAGATTGTTTTAATTTGAAGATTTCGATTATATAATTTATGTAATACAGAATGTCATTTGCGCTATTATATTGGAAGCAATTTGCGATATTTAAATCTTGACCTTTAAATAAAAAGACGTCAATATTGGACTTTCTAAAATTCACGCATAGTTTGTATTCGTCAAAATCATTTCTATACTTAGTAATAAAGCTATTAATAAGAACATTGTAATTGTTTAAAAAAATCAAACTACTCCCTAGACTTTCATTTACCAAATTATGCAATCCCTTATTCATCCTGTATAATAAGGTGCTGTCTATATTCTTTACAGATTCATTAATAATTACTTCTTTTTCAGGATTAAACAATTCATTTAGATTAAAAATCTTTTCCCTTTGTTCAAAATCAAATAAACTATTAGGTATAATTACATTTCCATTAGAATTTATAAGAAATGATTTTGAATAATAAGGAAGTTGAATTACATTATCTGAGGAAAATATTAAGGATAGCTCTTCTGTAATTTTTTCTTCTTGCTTAGCAAGTTCGTATTCTCTAAAAAATATATATTTATATTTTTTTAAATCAAAAATAACATACCTAATAAAATTATCATCCAATTCAACTGATAAATGATATTTTCCATAATCATTCTCATCATATATCTCATCTTTTAAGTCATAAATAACTTTATGATTGTATGCCATATCTAATATTTGAGTAATATTTTTTAAATTATATTTAGCAAAGTTATTAACAATTTTTGTAATATTTATAAAAATATTAAAAAACAAAAACAATAACAAGTTATTTGCCTAAAATTAATATTGTTTATTTATGATAAATTTACAAGATATCTTTAAGAATGTTAGAAGATAAGTGTTATAATAATTTTATAAATATTTATTTTTTTAGGAAAAAAATGTATTTTTGTGTAAACTTGTAAAATATTTTAAGGAAATATTGAGAATGGATGATATTATTGACTTTATTGTAATAGGTTCGGGGCCAACAGGAGCAGAAGTTGCACGTACTATTTCTGATGCAGGTAAACATGCCACGATGATTGATGTTGGAATTAATGCGGAGCAAGCGGATAATACAGACAATGATTTTTTATCAATAAGAGAAAATTATACTAATCAAAAAGATTTATTTTTAGGGAAGTTTTATGAAAGTGTGCCTTGGGGTGATATAAAAACAGGCGCTCAGCTAACTCCTAACAGAAAATTTATTATAGATTTAGTGGATATAATAACTCCGATTATATCTTCCAACTTTTTCCCAATGGAGAGTCTTGCTTATGGTGGGCTAGGTAGTGGATGGGGATTAGGATGTTATTCTTATTCAAAATCAGAAATAGAGCAAATAGGTCTTAATTATAATTTAATGAATGATGCATACAATAATCTTGCAAAATATGTTGGTATTGCTAGTCCAGATGGTGATGCTTTTAAATATTGCATGAATAATTCTCAATATTTATTGCCAAAATTAAAAATGGATAACTCTATTTCTAAATTATATGATATATACTTAAAAAAAAGAGAAGAACTAAACAACAAAGGATTGTTTATGGGCTTTCCACCTCTTGCTATTATTACAGAAAACCATAATGATAGAAATAAATGCAATTATTTTGACATGGATTTCTATACTGATGTTAATAAGCACTCGTATCGTCCTTGGTTAACAACAAATAAATTAATAGAAAAAGGTTCTCTTAATTATATTTCAAACCATTTGGTTATTGATTTTAAACAGGATGCAGATGGAATTGTATCTGTAAATACAACAAATATTAAAACTCTTGCTAAAGTTACTTATAAATGTAGAAAATTAATTATTGCTTCAGGAGCCTTAGGTACAGCAAGAATATTATTACGTTCTTTTAAAGATAAGTTAAGTCGGCTTTCTTTACTCTCAAATGATTATACATACATGCCTTGCTTAAACTTAAAAATGCTAGGGAAGCCTCTTGAGCAATTTAAAACGAGTATGGCACAAGCTGTAATGTTTTATGATCCAACTCAAAAAAATGAAAATCCGGTATCTATTGCTTTATTCACATACAGGTCACTATTATTATATAAATTAATAAAAGAAAGTCCTCTTAATTTTAAAGACGGTTTAAGCATTATGAACTTCTTGCAATCTGCTTTTGTTATAGCCGGCATACATCACCCAGATAGTGAATCTTCAAAAAAATACTGCAATCTTGTAAAAAATGATAATCAATATACCTCAGATGCCTTATTTGTAAGTTTTAGCCAGAAAAAAGAAATAATGCAAAGAGATAATGATAATGAGAAGAAGCTAATGTCATTAATGCGTAAGCTATATTGTTTTCCTATAAAAAGAATAAAAGCTGGAAATGGATCCAGTATACATTACGCAGGAATACTCCCTTTTAATACTTCCAATAATGGAGTAATATTAAACGAAAAAGGGAATATAAATATTTCAAATAATGTTTATATTGCAGATGGCTCAGGATTTAAATATTTACCAGCAAAAGGTATTACGTTTACACTAATGGCAAATGCTCATAATGTTGCTAAAAACGCTATAAATTCATAATTTGATAAGATATTAACCTTTATAGTAAGGGGCAAGACCAAATAATCTTGCCCTCCTCATTTCAAAACCATACCTGCTATTTCCCTACATATAGCTTTCATATCACAAAAAGATTAAGTCTTATAAAAGTGACAAGATTTGACAGATACCAATTGAATTTTGAGATAACTTTTAACATTTTAAGAACAAGTATTGAGACCATTGCAAAAAGTATGTTTCGAGACCGTTGCAAGGAAGAATTAGATATTTCTCCACACCATCACTCGTTGTCAAAACTCTATAAATCAATATACTATACAAAAACACTTAAAATGCTAATTTTCATTGCGTTATATGTTATTACTTCGTCTTTACTTTACCCTAAAGTTACCATAAACCTACTTTGTTCATTAAAATGCTGACAATAAATGTAATATATAAATGAATGAAAACATAACGTAGAGATATAACATCCCTTGTCTAGGACATATCGTCTTTTTCCTTAATTCTAATTTTTGTGTAAACCTATTTTAGGACGAGACAATTCTTTTTCTTTAATTTTTATCTTTACAAAGGGCTCTACAAAATTTTGTTGTTGCCTTTTTATTGTATTTCTAATCATAAATCATTAGTATAATATTACCTCTTAAAATTAAAAAAAACTTCATGAATATTTCTTTAATTTATTTTTTATTAATTTAGCATTTGAAAAAAAGAAGAGAAATTTATTTAGTTAAATTTAAAAAGATATGAAAATATACTTATATTTGCTTTTTTAAAAATATTATTAATTATTGTTTTTAGTATGACAAATTTAATATTTAAGCTTATACATAGCATTAAAAAACTATTGTTTTTTGCTTTTATTTTGGTGGGGTTACCTCTTTTAAAAGCACAATCTAATGATACTATTTTGGTTATTTATAATTGTGATTTTTTTGTTAACAATGACGCTATTGTTTATGTTAAAAATGCTTCTGTAAAAAATAGCAGTGAAACTTTTTATAATTATGGAAACATTACTATAAAAGGAGGAATCCGTAATTTTAATGGAATTATGAAAGGTAATGGCACTTACAATATAGAAGGTAATTGGAAAAATGATGGAGAATTTATTGCAGGAATAAACAACGAATCTAAAGTAGTACTTGATGGAAAATCTGATATTAATCAACAATACATTACAGGAGATTTTAAAACAGATTTTTATGACTTAGAACTTAGTGGTTCAGGATTATACAAAACCTTAACTATTGACGCATCTGTTAAAAACAAATTATTACTTAATGACAAAATATTAAATACTGATAGCTTTACTTTTTTTGTCTTAAATCCAGACGTTAACGCAATTTCAAGAGAAAACACTACAGCCCCTAAAGGAATAGTAATGAGCTCTAAAGGTGGAGCATTAGGTCGCACTATGAATATAAGTGATGAATATTTATTCCCTGTTGGATCTACAAAAGGAATAGCTCGATACAGGCCTCTTGTTATTACACCAAACACAAACATTGCTAATGAATATTTAGTGAGATTTGTAAATAACGATCCTTCTACCGACAGTCTTTTTATTACTAATGATACTACTTTTAATTTTTTAGATACTACAGCATGTTATGCTAATAACAGATTTTATCATGAAGTTTTAAAAACTAAAGGCGATGATAATGTTAAAATTACTATTAATTTCGATAGTATTATTGATGCAAATTGGGATGCTATTGCAAATTGGACTTGGTGGCCTAATCATTGGGTTAATCTAGGATCTCCTATTGCTGGTGTTAATAAAGATTTTAAATCTATAGCACGCAAAAACCTTAGCATAAATGACGATCCTTTTAAAAGAGACTATTTTGTATTAATTGCTCAAAGACCAAGCCCTTCTAATTTAAATGGACAAACAAGAATATGCTACGGCGAACCTAATGAAATAAATTATTTTGCTTCTGGAGACCCAACAAATAAATATCATTGGAGTATTTATGGAGGAAATATTATTTCTCCTGACACCGCTTCTAATGAAATAACTATTCAATGGGAAAATTATTTAGGAGAAAAAAACATTACTGTTAAAGAATTATCAAAATTACCAAATTGCACGTCCTTTCCTACTGCATATAAAGTAAATGTTTATCCTAAACCTGTTGCAGATTTTGTGGTTGCAAAAGACAACAACAAACCATTAAATAATGATGCAACATTTTTTGAAATAGACTCTTCTACTGTTTTAAGTTATGACTTATTATCTTTCATTAATCTTGCACCCGATAGTAATTGCAATTATTTTTGGGATTTTAGCGATGGAGGAAGTTCTTCTAAACACAGCCCTTTTCACACATTTAGTGCATTAGGTAATTACCAAGTAATGCTATTAACAACTAATCAATATGGATGTAGCGATACTGCTTACACTTTTATAGATGTTATTGAAGGTATGTACTTCCCTAATGTGTTTACTCCTAATGGAGATGGTTTTAATGATGTTTTTGCATTAAGAGGAAGCGGAATGAAAAGCTTTGTTCTTAGTATATTCAATAGATGGGGAGTACTAATGTATGAAACTATTAATCCTTATGAAGGATGGGATGGTAAAACAGTAGCTGGATTAATGGCTCCAGGAGGCGTGTACTATTATATTCTAAATGCAAAATCAGAAAAACAAGAATATAAATACACTGGATTTGTCACGCTAGTTAAATAAAAAATGAAGCTTTATTTTTATTAATAAAACCGAAGCCCTTTTGTTAGATTTCCGTTTTTTATTTCATTTAAAGTTTCATTATCTAATTCTTTATATATAGAAAAAGTAAACCTATTTGTAAACAATCCCAATCCATTTGTTATATTAGTATACACAGGCTTCTCTTGATTTAAATCATTTGAAGGACTATTAATATCTATATAATTTAAGAAATCTTTCTGTGCAACAGCTATTATTATTTTCAGATTAACTACTTTTCTTTTAACTTCATTATTTATAGAAATTTGATTTGAAAGATTAAGAAAATAACTCTCTGTGTTAAATTTAGCTCGCATTTTTTCTAATCCATCAGACGTTTTTGACTCATAATGACCTAAGTTAAAGTCAACAGAATCGAATCTAAGAAAATTGTCATTATTATCGTATTCAGTATATATCGTCCTATAAATAGGATTATAAACTACACCATTTTCAATTGAATACCAACTTATTTCTTTTGAATCAGACGATGCAAAACCATAAGTACCTGGATTTGTTATTAGTTTATCTGGCTTAAAATTATCTAACAACTTCGTATTTCCAGTCGCAATTTTACCTGTTTTTAAATCTTTTACATAGAGCTTTAATGATATATATTTATTATCTTCTCCTGAGGATATAATATCGCTCTTACCTATTATATATATGGGTTGTTGCTTAACATTACTGCCAGAAGTATTAATTGTGTCAATTGTTGGAATAATTTTCTTTATAAAATTATTGTTATAATATTTCTCCAGATAAACTTCTACTTCACTTGGATTATAAAATATATATTCAGGATTATTTATATAATCTTCTGGCGATGATTCCGTAATATAAGACTTTTGTACTTTTATATATTGTTGTTCTATACTTGGATCTAATATTGCATAAATCAATGGTACGGTTTCCGATTCTGGATTAACAACTTCCAATTCGTTTTTACAAGCGTACATGAATAAAATCAAACACACTGTTGTAAATAATAGACTTTTTTTCATTTAGGGGCTTTATAAATTAAAAAAATACTTAAAAATCCAAATATTATATTAGGTATCCAAACTGCCATAAAAGGATTTAACGTTCCATAAGTCGCAAAAGTTGTAGATACCTGCATAAATAAAATAAAAGAAAAACTTAAAGTTATTCCTATTCCTATATTTAAACCGATACCTCCACGTGTTCTCTTTGAAGATAATGTAAATCCTATTATTGTTAAAATTATTGTAGCAAAAGGGAAAGCTATCCTTTTATATTTCTCAATAAAATAAAACTGAATATATTCTGTCCCTTTTATTTTTTCTTTATTAATAAATTCATTGAGTTCAAAATAATTCATTGTCTCTATATTGTAAATCTTATCTGTTAAATCCGTAGGTTTTATATGAAGTTGTATTTTTTTTTCATTTCCAAGCCTTACTTTTTCTCCAAAATTATTAATATGCTTCTCTACATAATTTTTAACTATCCAGTTTTTTGACAATGTATCCCAAACTATTATATCTGATGATATTTTATAAATAAGTTTTCCATTTTTAATTTTTTCATAAGTAAAACGAAAACCACTATTATTATCTAAATTAAATGATTCGAAAAATACAAATTCTCCAGGACGTGTCTGTAAATGTAAATTTCTATCAGACATATTATAGGAACTTCGTATATACTTATCTTCAAAATTTATTCGCTTTTCATTTGATTTTGGCATTATAAAATTTGACAATAATAAGGACATCAAACAAATTATACCCGCAGAAATCAAATAAGGCCTTAATAACCTTTTAAAACTAATACCACTTGTTAACATGGCTATTATTTCAGAATCACCTGCAAGTTTTGAAGTAAAAAATATAACTGAAATAAAAGTAAATAAAGGACTAAACATGTTAACAAAGTATGGAATAAAATTAAGATAATAATCAAATATTATCAATTTTAATGGAGCATCTTTTTGTATAAAATCATCTATTTTTTCTGATATATCAAAAACTATAACTATAACTATTATCAATATAATTGAAAACAAAAATGTTCCCAAAAATTTCTTAATAATATATTTATCTATCTTTTTTAGCACCTATATATCTACATTTATTAAAATCAACTCCTATTCCATATTATCTTTTTCCCAAAACCTAAAGTATTATCCGTAAATTTAATATATTCTGGGACTATTTTCCAAATATCTCCATCCGCAAAAATAGCAAAAGGAAATCTTTTAAGATAAATATTTTTATAAATAGATATCTCGGATTCACCTATTCTATATATTTTACCCGTAAATTGAATTCCTTGTATTTTGCCAATAAGCTTAGTCTCCAGAGCAATAATTCCACTAGCATTATCATTAATTAATGCTTGTTGTGCATGCTTGGTATTTAATTCTGATAGTATTACAAATTCATAATCATTATTGTTAAAAGCATAAAAACAAGAACAACTATAAGGACTATTTTCATGAATTGTTGATAATGCCAATAAATGATGTTTTTTTATAAAACCCAGAATATTCTTTTGAAGTTGCATTATTGTGTTTTAATTTATCAAATTAACGTTTGACAAAGGTATCAATTAATTTTACAAATTAATCAAATTAAAAGAATGGCAAGCAACAACACCTGCCGTTTCTGTTCTTAATCGCGTATTCCCTAAACTAAGTGCTTTAAAATCTTTTTTAATTGATATTGCTATTTCTTCTTTAGAAAAATCCCCTTCCGGACCAATCAAAATCAGGCTATCTTGACCCTTTTTTACATAATCATTTAAGGATTTCTTTTCAGTATCATTACAATGAGCTATAAATTTATTCTCACAATGATTCATTTCAATAAATTTATTAAAATGAATTACATTATTTAATGTAGGCAAATAAAATTGACCTGATTGTTTTATAGCAGAAATAAGTATTTTTGAAATCCTTTCTATATTAACTGTTTTGCGTTCTGAATTATCTGTAATTATAGGAGTTATTTCATTAACCCCTATTTCTGTAGCTTTTTCAACAAAATATTCAAACCTGTCTATATTTTTTGTAGGAGCAATTGCTATATGCAAATTAGCTGTCGGGTATTTCTGCTTTTCTTTAACTTCTATAATTTCAACTTCTAAAATTTTTTTCTTTTGATTTATGGAAGATACTAAAGCATTATACAAAAAACCTCTTCCATCTGTTAATGTTATTTTATCATTAACTTTAAGTCTGAGAACTTTTATACAATGCCAAGCTTCATCTCCTTCTATAGAATGCTGTATTAGATTATTAGTTAACGAATCATCAAAAAAAAGATGCATCCTTTATCCACATTTAGTAAATCCACAACTCGTACAACTAACACAACCTTCTTGGTAAATTAGTGAATTATTATTACATTCTGGACATTGTGTTTCTGTCGGTTTAGTTCCATTTGGTATGTATTTTTTCAATGCTCGCTCAACACCGATCTTCCAAGTGTTAATTGACTCTATATCCAACTTGAGATTACCAACCATATCAACCACATAAACCAATGGCATACCATGACGTAATACTCCTGAAATAAGTTTAGCATAATTCCAATATTCTTTGCTAAACATTCTTGATAGTCCTTGAATACTAACTTTATATCCCTCTTTATCCTTATACTCAAAATCATATCTGGTTGTTCCATCTTCATTCTTAGCCTTTATTACCCAACCTTTTTCAACCCAACTTTGTATAGGAAAACTTTCTGCCTTGCCAGTAAAAATTTCATAAGGACGTCCATTTAATAATCCCACTACTGCAATCCATTTCTCATAATCATTTTGAAAACGAATAATATCCGCATCCAATACTTTTGGACGTATAGGTGCATGATGTTCTAATACTTCATCCTTTTTTGTTTCCGATTTCTTTTCTTCTTTCTTTACTAAAACACCTGTGCGAGAACCATCTCTATATACAGTAATACCTTTGCAACCTTCTTCCCATGCAGTAGTATATATTTCGCCTATTAATTCTTCTTTTGCATTATTTGGAACATTTACAGTTACACTAATTGAATGATCAACCCATTTTTGTATTGCTCCTTGCATCTTAACTTTGTTTATCCAATCAACATCATTAGCTGTTGCTTTATAATAAGGAGACTTTTCTATAATTTCATTTAATGAATCTTGATCCATCTTTCTAACTTCATCAACATTATATTCATTAACTTTTAGCCACTCTAAAAATTTATGATGAAAAACATTATATTCCTCCCAAGCATCTCCTGATTGATCAATAAAATCAACTCTAACATTTTGATCATTAGGATTAACTTTTCTTCTTCTTTTATATGCAATCATAAATACAGGCTCTAAACCAGATGTTGTTTGCGTCATCATACTTGTCGTTCCTGTTGGAGCAATAGTTAATAGAGCAATATTCCTCCTTCCATTCTTTTGCATATCTTTATATAGCTCTGGATCTGCATCTTTTAATCTTTGTATAAATGGATTGTTTTTCTCCTTTTCTGTATCATAAACAGGAAAAGCTCCTCTTTCTCCTGCTGTCATTACGCTTGAACGATAAACTTCCACAGCTAGTGTCTTTTGTATATTTACACTAAAATCTGTTGCATCTTTATTCCCATATATAAAACCTAAAGCAGCAAGCATATCTCCTTCTCCTGTAATACCAATACCAGTTCGACGACCCTCTATGCATTTTTGCCTGATTTTATTCCATAACTCAATTTCAGTCCTTTTTACATTTATAGTTTCTGGATCGTTTTTTATTTTATTAATTATTTTTTCTATTTTTTCTAACTCTAAATCTATTATATCATCCATCATTCTTTGAGCAACTAAAGCATGATTTTTAAATAATTCATAATTAAATCTTGCATCTTTTGTAAATGGACTATCCACATAACTATATAAATTTATAGCTAGTAATCGACAACTATCATAAGGACACAAAGGAATCTCTCCACATGGATTAGTAGAAACAGTTTTAAATCCTAAGTCCTGATAACAATCAGGAACAGATTCTCTTATTATTGTATCCCAAAATAAAATTCCAGGTTCGGCTGATTCCCATGCATTATGTACAATTTTTTTCCATAAATCCCGTGCCTTTATATTTTTCGTAACCAAAGGAGGTGCATCTGTTGTTATTTTATATTGTTGCGTGTATTCTTCATCATTAACTACCGCTCGCATAAAAGCATCATCTATTTTAACAGAAACATTTGCTCCTGTAACTTTATTTGTTTCTAACTTTGCATCTATAAAACTTTCCGCATCTGGATGTTTTATTGACAAGCTTAACATTAATGCCCCTCTTCTGCCGTCTTGAGCAACCTCCCTTGTCGAATTAGAATATCTTTCCATAAAAGGAACTATTCCCGTTGAAGTTAATGCACTATTCATAACAGGACTGCCTGCAGGCCTTATATGAGATAAATCATGTCCCACTCCTCCTCTTCTTTTCATTAATTGAACTTGTTCTTCATCTACTTTCATTATTCCTCCATAAGAATCTGATGGACCATCAAGACCTATAACAAAACAATTAGACAATGAAGCTATTTGAAAATCATTCCCTATACCAGCCATAGGACCACCCTGAGGAACTATATATTTGAATTCTTTCAAAACACTAAAAATTTGCTCTTCACTTAAAGGATTTGGATACCTTTTTTCAATACGAGCAATTTCCTTAGCTATTCTTCTGTGCATCTGGTCTGGACTACATTCGTATATATGTCCGTTTGAATCCTTTAGTGCATATTTATTAATCCAAACAGTTGCCGAAAGAGAGTCCCCTTCAAAATACTCCGTTGCTTTTTCTAACGCTTGCTCAAAACTGTACTTTTTCATACTATTAAATCTTTCAATTTCAGTTTTTTCTATATTATTAATTTTATTTACTTCTATAATCAATTGCAAATCTAAATCCTTAGATTTTTCTGTCTCCTCATTAATATCATTATTTATATTTAAGTCTTCAATCTTAGGTCTGGTACGAAGTTTAAGAATTTCCTCTTCATAATTTTTTACTTTTTTTTCGTTTTCGTTTATTGAAGATTCTGTTTTAATAAGTTCATTATCCATATTATAAAAATATTTTTATTGAGACAATTTTTTTTAAATAATTTTCTTTTTTTTCATTTGCAAGATATAAATTATATAAAAAGGAAGGTACGAATTTTTATTAACAAAATGATTTTTTTTTGTTAAAAAATATTTTAAATTTATATTGACTTTGATAAAAAAAATAGTTTTAAATTTTATTTTATTGTTTATAAAATATTTAATACATTAATTAAACATTCAATGTATTTAAAATCACGTCTTATTAATTTAATTATATTTAACAAAATGTCTTATTTAAAACATCCTACTTAACAAATAATTACGCCTCATTTTTTACAAAAAATTATAATAACAGCACAACTAAATATTATAATAAAAAAAACTATCAGACAAAATAAATTAAACTTTTTCATTTGGTTTTCAAAATAAATTAAATTTGGTTTTTATTTTAATTTCATGTAGGTTTGCAGTAATTTTTATATTGAAACATAGATTTGATTTATAGCTTAGTAGATCTATTTTGGTTTCCTAAAAAATTGAAATTATGAAAAATATATATTTAGTTAGGCATGCTAAAGCTGAACCTCAAGATTATAATATATCTGATTTTGATAGAAAACTAATAGACATTGGCATATTAAGGTCTAAAAAAGTATTTGAAAAACTAAAATCCAAAAATCCAAAAATTGATTTAGTAATATCTAGTAGCGCTATTAGAACAATAATGACTACTGAAATTTTTATTAAAACATTTAAATATGACAAAAAAAATGTAATGTATAAAAAAGAATTATATAATTCGGAGATAGAGGATATATTTGAAATTTTTAAAGAAATCAATAATAATGTTAATAATATTTTACTTGTAGGACACAATCCTGCAATTACTAATTTAGCAAAATTATATTCTAATAACGCCTCAATCATAATGAAGACATCTGATTTGGTTTCTGTGAAAATTTTAACCGAGAATTGGATAGATGTAAATAAATCAAATACATCGTTTGATTTTGATATTATTGCAAAAGAAATTTAAATAGTTATGAACAAAACAAAATACATATTCGTTACAGGCGGTGTTGCCTCTTCTTTAGGAAAAGGAATTATATCTGCATCATTAGCTAAACTGCTTCAAGCTCGTGGCTTTAATGTTACTATACAAAAGTTAGACCCATACCTTAATATTGATCCAGGAACTTTAAATCCTTACGAACATGGGGAATGTTACGTTACTGAGGATGGCGCAGAAACTGATCTTGACTTAGGACATTATGAAAGATTCTTAAACTTAGAAACTTCTCAAGCTAACAATATAACAACAGGAATTATTTATCAGTCAGTTATTAATAAAGAAAGACATGGTGATTATTTAGGAAAAACTGTTCAAATAATTCCTCATATTACTGACGAAATAAAATATAGAATAAAATTATTAGGAAAATCTAAAAAACTAGATTTTGTAATTACAGAAATTGGAGGAACAGTTGGTGATATAGAGTCTTTACCATACATTGAAGCTCTTAGACAAATGAAATGGGAAATGGGAGGAGACTGTTTAGTCGTTCATTTGACTCTAGTGCCATTCCTTGCTGCTACAGGAGAATTAAAAACAAAACCAACTCAGCATTCTGTAAAAATGTTACTCGAATATGGAGTACAACCAGACGTACTAGTATGTAGAACCGAACACCATATTCCCGAAGCTTTAAGAAAAAAAATTGCTCTATTTTGCAATGTAGAATACGATAGTGTTATGGAATCTATTGATACTAACACTATATATAATGTCCCTATTCTTATGCAAGAGGAAGGATTGGATAAAGTTGTTTTAAAAAAACTAAACATAACATCTAGCAATAATGCAGATCTGACAAAATGGAAAGAATTTTTATACAAACTAAACCATCCTTCAAAAGAAATAACAATTGGATTAGTTGGAAAATACGCAGAACTTAAAGATGCTTACAAGTCTATTTTAGAATCATTTATACATGCAGGTGTAGCTAATGATTGTAAAGTAAATGTAGAAATGGTGCACTCTGAAACAATAAACGAACAAAATTATTTAGAAAAACTTGCAGGCCTTAGTGGTATATTAGTAGCTCCTGGATTTGGAGAAAGAGGTATAGAAGGAAAAATCATAACTATAAAATACGCAAGAGAAAATAATGTCCCATTCTTTGGAATATGTCTTGGAATGCAATGTGCTGTAATTGAATTTGCAAGAAATGTATTAGGATATGAAGATGCTCACTCAACTGAAATAAAATCTTCAACAACACACCCCGTTATTGATATTATGGAGGATCAAAAAAAGATTATTAGTAAAGGCGGAACAATGAGGTTAGGCGCATACCCTTGTAACTTAAGTCAAAAATCAAAGGTACAAAAAATTTACAAACAAGATGAAATAATTGAACGACACAGACATCGATATGAATTTAATAATAACTATATATCAGAGTTTGAATCAAAAGGAATGATTCCTGTTGGAATTAATACTGAAAGCGAACTAGTTGAAATAATAGAATTAAAAGATCATGTATGGTTTATTGGAACTCAATTCCATCCCGAATACAAGAGCACTGTTGCAAATCCACACCCATTATTTGTTAGCTTTGTAAACGCTGCAATAAATTATAACGAAAAATAAAAAGTGTTTTAGCTTTTTATTCTATCTTTGCCACCTTAATAATTATTAAATAATATTGGATAAGTAAATGGACAAACAGTCAATAACAGGAATTGTATTAATCGCATTAATATTAATCGTCTTTAGTTATTTTAATAAACCTAAAGAGAACCTAAAAAATACAGAAAATTTTAAAAAAGACACTCTCGTTGTTACTCCTAACAATATAGAGAAAAAAGATACTGCAAATAAAGTTATTCAAGAAATTGAAGCCATTGAATCTGTAAATAATGTTAATGAAGGAGCTTTCTCTAACAACCTAAAAGGAGACAGCAAATCTATAATTATAGAAAACAATTTAATATCTGTAAATATTGCTTCTAAAGGAGCTATAATTAACAAGGTTAAACTAAAAAGATACAAAACATTTGAAGGTAAAGATTTGTTTTTAACAGACGAAGAAAATAATAAAACTAATCTTAAATTTTTTGCAGAAAATAGGCTTATTGAAACAAAAAATATATTTTTTGAAACAATAAACTATACAAAAAATACCAAAACAACTAAAAGTGATTCCATTGTAATTGGATTTAGAGCTTACGCTGATTCTTCAAAAAAATTAGGGTACATTGAATTTTTATACAAATTAAAAGAAGATGACTATACAGTCGATTTTTCGGTGAAATTTGTTGGATTAGAAAAGATAATACCTCAAAATATTAATTACCTTACTATTGATTGGGAATCAACTCCTAATTCCTTAGAAAAAAGCCTAGATAATGAAAGGCTAACTTCTACTGTATATTATAAATACCTAAAAGATGAAGCGGACTGGCTTTCTGAAACAAATGATGATAAAGAAACTTTAAATAATAAAGTTAAATGGATTGCTTTCAAACAACACTTCTTTTCATCTGTTCTTGTTGCTAAAGATAATTTTATTAATGCTGAAATAAAAATAAATAAAATTAACAACGAAAAAACAAGACTACTAAAAGAAATGTATGCATCCATATCCATACCTTACCAACCTAACCCAAATAATGAATATCAATTTGATATGTTTTATTATTTTGGACCTAATCACTATGGGACTTTAACTCGTTATAACCTAGAATTCGAAAAAATGATTCCTTTAGGTTGGGGGATATTAGGTTGGATTAACAGATTTGCTGTTATCCCAGTATTTAATTTTTTAAGTTCTTTTAATATTAATTATGGTATTATTATATTAATATTTACTATTTTAGTAAAAATTATCCTATTTCCTATTGCATACAAAACGTACTTGTCTAGTGCAAAAATGAAAATATTAAAACCTGAAATAGATGAAATTAATGCTAAATTTGGAACTGAAGAACCTCTAAAAAAACAACAAGCAGTAATGAGCTTGTACAAAAGAGCTGGCGTAAATCCTATGGCTGGATGTGTCCCTATGCTTTTACAATTCCCGATTTTAATTGCATTATTCAGATTCTTCCCTGCTTCTATAGAACTTCGACAAGAAAGCTTCCTTTGGGCTGATGACTTATCTTCTTATGATTCTATATATGATTTAGGATTTAATATTCCTTTCTATGGAGATCATGTTAGCTTATTTACGATACTGATGACTATATCTACAATAATATACACAAAACTTAACTCAGATAGTTTTGGCTCTAATAATCAAATGCCTGGAATGAAAATAATGATGTATGCTATGCCTATAATGTTTCTTGGAATATTCAACAATTATTCATCTGGCTTAAGCTATTATTATTTCTTAGCTAATGTATTAACATTTGGACAACAATTTGCCATAAAGGGTTTTATTGATGAAGATAAACTTCATAAACAAATTCAAGAAAACAAAAAAAGACCTATAGCATCAAAAAAATCTTCTTTCCAAAAAAGATTAGAAGATATGGCTAAGAAAAAAGGATACAAAAAATAATGAATAAAACTCAATTATTTAAATCTTATATATCAAAACGAAAATTACCACTTAATTACAATGAAAGTGACAAATTTAATTTTGAAGTAGAATTTGAAAAAATTATTGAGCCTTCTTTTATTTATCATTTCTCAAACGCTTACATAACTTATGAGGGAATTGTTATTTATAATTATAAAATTGTACAAGAAAGCCTTTATCATCAATCTGCTAAGTCAAAATATGGGTTAAAATACATTTTAAAATCATTAATAAAAAACAAAATAACCAAAATTGACAAAAATGTAGCTGTTATTTTTAATGAGTGGGGCACTGGATATGGACATTGGATGACAGAATCACTCCCTAGACTGATATCTATCAATAATATTGAGAATTTATATATTATATTACCCGAGAATGTACTTCCTTCAATCATTGATTCATTAAAACCATTCAATATAAAAAACATCATTTACATAAACAAACACACAACAATTAAAGCTGAAAAAATTATTATGCCAACTTTAATTGCTCAAACAGGCAATTATAATGAAGAATCAATACAATCATTAAGAAGTATTTTTAGAAATTATTATAGTAATAAAATTAATAACTCTAATCAACGAATTTATTTAAGTCGAAATAAAGCTAAAAAAAGAAAAATTACTAATGAAAACGAGTTAATAAATTTACTCATTCAATTTGATTTTAATATAGTATACGTAGAAGATTTATCTTTTGAACAACAAGTCGAAATTTTTATAAATACACAATATCTCGTGAGTATTCACGGAGCTACCCTCGCTAATATGATTTTTATGAATCATAACACAAATATAATTGAAATTAGAAATAAATTAGACAAAAGAAGCTTATGCTACTATTCTTTAGCATCAGCTATTGATATTAATTATTATTATATATTTGCTCATCCAAATAATCCTAGATTAAAAAACAACTCTGACCTTACAATTGAAATCCCTAACTTCAAAGCAATGTTGGACAAAATATTTAAAGCATAAAAATAATAAAGCCTCATTAATTTTCATAATTAATGAGGCTTTATTTATAATAAAAAAACAAAATGAAAAATATTTTAACCTATTTTCATAAAATCATTTCTTATAGCATATAAAACAATATCTGCTGTAGTTTTTGCATTAAGCTTCCTTTTGATATTTGTTCTATGTGTATCTACAGTTCTTGTACTAATAAAAAGTTTTTCTGCTATTTGGCTATTTTTGTAACCATTTGCTATTCCTACCAATATTTGTATCTCTCTTTTTGATAATTTAACATCTGGATATTTTGGCTTAGAATCCTCTCGTGTTTTCCCAAAATTGTTAATCAATGTTTCTGCTATAGCTTGACTAAAATACTTGTCCCCTTTTAAAATACTTCTTATTGCCTTTATCAAATCTTCTTGTGAAGAATTTTTATGAATATAGCCATTAGCGCCTGCTTCTATAGCACTAATTATGTTCTCATAATCATCATGCATAGAAAGAACTATAATTTTTATATTATCTGGAAGTTTTGCTATTAATTCTAATCCATCAACCTTTGGCATTGTTATATCGGTTATAACAACATCAGGCTTTAAACTATCAACCATTTCTAATACTTCTTCACCATTCGCGGCTTCACCAACTATTTCCATATCACTTTGGCTACTTATAAAAGTTTTAATAACATCTCTGATCATTCTATGATCGTCTGCGATGATAATCCTTATATTTCCCATGTCTTATACATTTTTTTAGTTAATAAATAGAATTAACTATTTTTCGTAAAAGTAATTTTTTTTTCAATGCAAATATAATATTTTTTTTACAAAAAAAAACATTTAGTGATATTTTAAAATAATATTGATAAAAGATAAGGATATTGATAAAAAAAAAAGCTAAGAATAAACATTCTTTAAATAAAGAATTATTCCTAGCTTTTTTTATTTATTTTTTATATTTTCTATCTACAGATATTTATTATAAATATTCTTAATATAAAAATACTTATTTTTTAACAAATTCTGCAATTTTAGCAAATAACTCAGGGTTATTCAATGCTAAATCTGCTAAAACTTTCCTATTAATAGATACATTACTAGAATGTAAATTGCCTATAAATTTTGAATAAGACATACCATAATTCCTAATCACTGCATTTATTCTTGCAATCCATAATGTTCTGAAATTACCCTTCTTATCTTTTCTATCAACGTAAGCATAACACAACCCTTTTTCATAAGCATTCTTTGCTACTGTCCATACATTTTTTCTTCTAAGAAAATAACCTTTAGTTTGTTTTAAAACTTTTTTTCTTCTTGCTCTAGATGCTACCGCATTTACTGACCTTGGCATATATTTTTTTGTTTAAAGATATTTAGCGTTCAAATAAATGACTCTTTTTGCTAAATAATCGGTTAATAAATTTTTAATTATTAAAGAACAAGCATTTTTTTAATTCTTGATTCATCTGTACTATGTGCTACAGTTGAATGAGTTAAATTTCTTTTTCTCTTCTTTGATTTTTTGGTAAGAATATGACTCTTAAAAGCATGTTTCATTTTAACCTTACCTTTAGATGTTAGAGAAAATCTCTTTTTAGCACCTGACTTTGTTTTCATTTTTGGCATACACTATTTCCTCATTTTTTTAAATTGGACTGCAAAATTAATTATTTTTTATTAATAAACAAGTTCTAAAAAATTATTTTCTAAAAAATTGTTTTGTCGTTGTTATTATTCAAAATTTTCCATTAAAACTAATCTTACTTCTAGTTGTAAATCAATAATTATTAATTAAAAAAAATGACTAATAAATAATAAAACCTTATAAGAATTTTAAGACACTTATAAGGTTTTATTATTTATGAACTTAAAAAGTAAGTAGCTAAACTTTATACAGCAACAGATGCGTTAACTAATATTTCATCATAAAATTCCGAATATGCTTCAATATAATCTTCTTCTGAATGAAGATCAAGAACAGGCTTAGTTGACCTAATAGAGTCAATATATTCCATTAATTCAGGATTAATATTTGGCGAACCAATTGTAATAGCATCAGCATAATCAATAGCGGCTTTATTTATACTAATAAAATCAGTGTTTTTATATTTATCTAAATCTTGTTTGCGAATACCATCCATTTTTAGTTTTGCTTCAACATCTTTGTTAAAACAACCACAATAATCATCGTCATATACTGTATATATGACCTTAGTATCAGAGAAAAACGGATTATCTCTTAATACTCCCTTTAAATAAAGAGGTAGTAAACTTGCTATAAAACCATTGGCATGAATTATATCTGGCATCCATTGTAATTTTTTTACAGTTTCTATAATTCCTCTGCAAAAAAAGATTGTTCGTTCATCATTATCAGTGAAGGCAATATTTTTGTCATCAACCATTATGAATTTTTTACTACTAAAGTAGTCGTCATTGTCAATGAAGTAAACTTGCATTCTCGCAGACTGGATAGATGCTACTTTTATTATTAGTGGATGATCAGTGTCATCAATAATAAGATTCATCCCAGAAAGTCTAATAACTTCATGTAATTGATTACGCCTTTCATTTATACAGCCATACCTTGGCATGAATGTACGAATTTCTTTTCCTCGTTCTTGTATTCCTTGTGGTAAAAAACGTCCAACTTTAGACATTTGAGTTTCTTTAAGGTAAGGATATATTTCCTGAAAAGCAAATAAAATTTTTGGTTTTTCCATTATTTATTATTTGAGAGTTTTCTAATTAAATACAAAGTTACAAAAAAATAACGAATTTTTAATTATTTTTTTTTATTTTTTTTCATAATTTTATGATTTCTTCTTTTAAAATATACTTTTGTAAGTTTTTTTTACCTTTAAAAATATTGTGATGAAAATAATAAAAGAGAGAAAGATACTGCAATTGGAGTTGAATAATATACAAAAAGATGATTCTAATTCTGTAGGTTTTATTCCCACTATGGGAGCACTACACAAGGGACACATATCACTTTTAGAAAAAGCAAAAACTCAAAATAAAATTAACATTGTTTCAATTTTTGTAAATCCTACTCAATTTAATAACTCTAATGATTTGGTTAATTATCCAAGAACAATAGAAGAAGATATTGATAAGCTAGAAAAAGCAGGATGTGATATAGCATTTATCCCAGAAGCAAAAGATGTATATCAAGAAAATACAATAATAAAAGATGATTTTAATTTTGGACATATAGAAAACGTAATGGAGGGAAAATATAGAAAAGGTCATTTTAGAGGAGTTGCAATGGTCGTTAATATATTTTTTGAATTAATTAAACCTAATAGAGCATATTTTGGAATGAAAGATTACCAACAATTGCTAATAATAAAGTCATTGGCGCACGAATTTCATCCAAATATAGAAATAATACCTTGCAATATATTTAGAGAAAATGATGGCTTAGCAATGAGTTCTAGAAATACATTACTTACAAACGTGCAAAGGGAAAAGGCGCCTTTGATTTATGAGATATTGAAAAAAGCAAAAAATAAATTTAAGGGAATTGAAATAGATGAATTAAAGGAATGGGTAAATAAAGAATTTAAAAAAGATGCTGATTTTAATTTGGAGTACTTTGAAATAGCTGATTCTGATAATTTAATTTTGGCTGAAAATAAACACACGCATAAATCGCTAATTGCGTTTGTTGCTGTAAACTTGGGAAAAATAAGACTAATTGATAACATCCCTATTAATTAACAATAGATATACAATATACTATTTACCAAAATATTAAAAGTCATAAAAACAACAAAATAATTTGAAAAATAATAAAAAAAAAATATTATTATTTATTTTACTAACGTTTTTTTTAGGTGTTAGCTTTGCTCAAAAAAAATTAGAAAGTATAAAAAACAATTCTTTTAAGATTGGGGAATATTTAAAATATAAAGTTTATTACCAATCATTATTGACAGGTAAGGTTACTGCGGGTGAAGCAACAATTGAAATAAAAGAATCCTCTAAGACTTTTCAAGGAAGAAAGGCTTATCATGTGATCGGAACTGGTTATACTAAGGGTTTTTTTAATCTATTTTTTAAGGTAATTGACAAATATGAAAGCTATATTGACCAAGACGCACTTGTCCCTTGGTTGTTTGTTAGAAGAGTAAATGAAGGTGGTTATAAAATTAGTCAAGATGTATATTTTGACAGATTTAAAAACATAGCACAAGATTTAATAAAAAAGAAAAATTATGATGTACCTAATGATATTCAAGATTTGTTATCTGCATATTATTATGCAAGGTTAACTGACTCCTCAAAACTAAAGCAAGGGGATACTATTTCAATAAATACTCTTATTGATTTTAAAGTGTTTCCTTTAAAACTTCGCTACATAGGGAAAGTTATATTAAAAACAGAATTGGGACGCGTTAATTGCATGAAATTTTACCCTATACTTCAAGTAGACAAAGTATTTAGCGATGAAGATGCTATGGTTATATATTTTTCTGACGATCAAAATCATTTACCTATAATGCTTGAAGCACAAATACTTGTTGGTAGTGTAAAAATGGAATTAATAAAATATTCAAACACAGTAATGCCTCTAAATATAAAAAAATAACATCATACGTTATTTTAGAAGAAACAAGCTGTAGTGTTTTTTTATATTTCTCTATCTTATTAAAATCTTAAAAATTATCATCATTATAATTTGAACTAATTTCTAAATCTATTTTATTTTGTAGTATAATGATAGAAGAATATATTTCAGCTATCCATAGAGCAAATAATAACCATCCAATAATAGCGGGATAAAATATTAATCTTAAATTAGAGGACATTCCATTAGCGAATACTATGGGTATACCTGTACTTCCTGGATGTATAGATTCTCCTCCAATACGAGGGTACACAATTATAAAGATAATGATAATTATAAAACAAATAATATTATAAACAGATGCTACAAGTTGCTTTTGCATCTCATTTTTGATATTTGCTCTTATTATAAAATATACTACATAAGAGAAAATACTAATAACAGCTCCATTTAATTTAGCATCATTTAACCAAAAAACACCCCATGTAAATTTTGCCCAAATCATTCCTGTAATAATACCTATTAACCCAAATAATAAGCCCGCTTTAGCCGCAGAATAAGAAATGATATCATAATTATTTTCTATATTGCTTTTTGAATCAAAAGCTACAATCAATTTAATTGCATAAATAAAAGATGTTATAAATAGAGTAAACATGGCAATCCACATATTTACATGAAAAAATAAATTACGTATAGTTTGCTTAATAACTGGTATATCAGGAACACTAATATTAAGACCTGCTAATATGCTATAAGATATTAATACAATTGATAATATTTTTAAATATTTACTAATTTTCATTTTCTGCTTTTTTCAGAGCAAAACCAGCATTTAATAAATTGTTCCAGAAATAAGGGTATGATTTTTTTACCACTTCATGATTTTCTATTATCACATTTTCATAAACCAAAGATAAGGGAGCTGTAGCCATAGCCATGCGATGGTCATTATAAGTATTAAAAACAATATTTTTGTCCAAACAATTACTTCCTACTTTGGTCAGATAAAAAGTTTTGTCTTTTTCAGAAAAATTCATACCTATTTTTTTAACTTCATTTTGCAGAGCAATTATTCTGTCCGTTTCTTTTATTTTAAGTGTTTCTAGTCCCTTAAATACTCCCTCTATATTTAATCCTGCACAAGTAAAAATTACTGTCTGAGCAATATCTGGACAATCAATAAAATCGAAATACACTCTATTTGGCAATTTAGTTAATTTCTTTTTGATATTTAATGAGTTGTCTTTAATAGTAGAAGTAACACCTAAATTCTCATAAAAATCCTTGACTATCGAATCTCCCTGCAAACTTTCGTTATTTATTCCTAAAATATTAATATTAGACTCCTTAGACAGTGCAGCAATCTCATACCAATAAGATATACTACTCCAATCGGCATCAATAGTATATTCTGAATCAGAATACATGGAGTTTTCTATTGTTAAAACATTATTATCTTTCCACTTATATTTGATTCCAAATTTCTCCATTAATTTTAAAGTAAGATTAAAATAAGGAAAAGAAACTATGTTTCCAGTAAATTCGAAAGTAAGTCCATTACTAAATGTTGGAGCAATCATTAATAATGCAGAAATAAACTGACTGCTAACACTTCCATCAATTTTTACATGTCCTCCATATAACTCTTTACCTTTAATTAATAAAGGAGGATATCCTTCATTGTTTATATATTTAATATCTGCTCCAATAGATTTTAGAGCCTCAACTAGCAACCCTATAGGCCTTTCACACATACGTTTTTCTCCAGTAATCAAGTGTTCTCCTTCTGTAACAGATAGTAATGCTGTCATAAAACGCATTACTGTCCCAGCCATTCCTACATTGTACGTATTATTTTGTTTATTCCCAATCAATGATAATAATCTGCTTAAAATAACACTATCTTCACTATTAGAGATGTTGTTCAATTTAATTTTATTATTGCTTAATTTATTTATAATTAGTAATCGGTTCGTTTCACTTTTTGACGATACTATTTTAAATTGAGCATTAATATTTTTTTTTATAGCTTTTACCTGTAACATTTTCTTTATAAATTTTAAGATGAAAATTAAATTGCTAATTTTTGTCCTATATATAAAATTCTTAAAATAGATGGGTCTATATTATTTTGTAATTCCATCAAAGGCTCATCTAATCTTTCATCTGACAAATCAAATGTAGCATAATGCATAGGAATAAAATGCTTTCCCTTCAAATCATTAAAAGCATTAATTGCTTCAAGCGGTGAAAGATGAGATTCTTTCATTATATGTTGAGGTTTATATGCTCCAATGGGTAATAAGCAATAGTCGATACTTCCAACAATGCTGTTTATTACTTTAAAATGTTGCGAATATGCTGTATCTCCAGCGAAAAAGATACTTAATTCTTTATATTTAATTAAGTAGCTACCCCAAAGAACTTTATTAAAATCATTAATTAACCTTTTGTGCCAGTGCTTTGCAGGAAAAAATATAATTGACAAATCATTATTAATTTTATATTCTTGAAACCAGCCCATTTCTAAAGAACGCATTTTAAATATATTGCTTATACCTGAAGCTTTTAGAGGCATTACGCACTCTAAATATTCGTTGTTATTAATAAGCGTTTTTAGTGATTTAACATCTAAATGATCTCTGTGTGCATGAGATATAAGAACATAGTCTGCAATTATTTTATTAAAATCATAAGGTAAATTAACGAATCTTTTAATAAAAGGTATATTATAAAAAACTGGATCTGTAATAAATCTAAGCTTTCCTAGTTTTATAAAAAAAGTAGCATGACCAAGCCACATTATAAATGAATTTTCATCATCATTAGTGTCTATTTCTTTTATTACTTCTAGTTTGAAGTTTTTGCTTTGAGAAGCAAAAACATCTTTTTTTCTTGTTATTTGCCATTTTAAAATATCCCAAAGCTTTATATGAGGAACAGAAGAATCAAGATTACTAAATTTGTTATCAATATACTTATTCCCTTGCCATTTATTATACACAAATGGCAATTGCTCATTATACAAATTTATGTAGTCCATTTAATATTTTAATTTAGACCTTTAGATAATAGAAAATCAGAGTATAATTTATCTGTAAATTGTATATGATTATTAATCCATTTTTGAATAAAAGTCATCAATTTAAAAGTTAAAGCATCTGGATTTCTTTCAAATTCGATTAGAAAATCCTTAACACTATTAATAAATTCGCTATGTTGTTTAATATGCTCTTCTTTTGATGGATAGTTATAAAGCATAAAATACTTCTCTTCTAAACTAAAGTGAGTATGCGTGTACTCTGCTAATTCACTTAATATTTTTTTTGTAATTTCCTTATGCTTATTTTCCATAAAAGCTCCATATAGCTCATTAATGATATCAAATAATTTTTTATGCTGATTATCTAGCTCCTCTATTTTTACACTTAGATTATTAGTCCATTTTATAAATGTTTTTGCCATAATATAATTATTAAATAAATTAACTTGAAATTTTTTACAATAATAAAGCATTAAATAATAAAACGCAAATAATTTTTACCATTATTGCTATAGAAAAATTAAAACGGAGAAAAATTAACTGTATCGTCCTAAAATAGGTTTACACAAAAAATTAGAATTAAGGAAAAAGACTGTAAACTTATTTTAGAATTATCTAAATTATAAACGTTTGTTAGGTCGTTTTTTAATATTTATATATCATGCCTTACTGACTAAGGTTTTGCGAAGAATAGTGCTTCCCCAACTATAAATAACGTCTGTATTGATAAAGATAAAAGTATTTAGGATGGGTTTAAGGACTGATTAATAGTCAGTTTGAGTTAATTTTTATGATAAATATTTAGGGATTTTTACTTTATGGGTTTATTATCTGCAAAATTTATGTAATTTTGCAAAATACTTGCGTGAGTAGTTTAAAATAATGAAATGAAAATCCTTTTAGTCGCCCCCTGTCAAAAAAGCGAGCAACGTCATAGCACAATGAATATTCCACAATTAACATTGTCGTTAATTGCAGCCATGACTCCTCCTAAATATGAAATTGAGATATGTGAAGAAGTTTTTGGAGAAATAATAAATTTCGAAGGAAATTATGATATAATTGGAATAACTCTTATGACACAAACATGCATAAGGGGATACGAGATAGCAAATGAATTTAAGAAGCGAGGTAAGATTGTTGTTTTTGGAGGCATTCATGCAACATCATTACCAGAAGAAGCCATTATGTTTGGAGACGCCGTTGTAATAGGAGAAGCTGAAGATGGTTTGTGGGAAAGAGTATTAACAGATATTGAGGAAAATAAATTACAAAGTTTTTATAAGCTTGATAAATTACCATGTCTACAAAAACATGTTTTTCCAAGAAGAGATTTAATAAAATGTTCTTCTGGGAAATTTTCTATTGCCCCAATTGAAACGACAAGAGGCTGCCCTTATAATTGTGACTTTTGCACTGTATCAAGATTCTTTGGGACCAAACAAAGGCATAAACCTATAGAAGATATTATAAGAGATGTTAAATCATGCAAGCAAAACAATCTGTTCTTTCTTGATGATAATATAACAGGTGATAAAGTGTTTGCGAAAAAGCTATTTGAAGCATTAATTCCATTGAAAAAAACATGGGTTGGTCAGGCTTCAATAAATATATCTAAAGATGAAGAATTGATGAGGCTTGCAAAAGAATCTGGATGTCTAGCTTTGCTTATAGGATTTGAATCAATGACAGACGATGGGTTAAATCATTATAGAAAGACTTTAAAAACTATTGAAGAAAATGTAATAGCTGTTAAAAAGTTAAAAGATTATGGAATAATGACAATGGCTTCGTTAATCTTTGGACTAGACTCTGACACTATTGATAATTTTGATTTAGGATATAAATTTTTAACAAAGGCTAATCCTGCATTTTTTCAAGCATGTGTTATGACTCCATATCCAGGAACCCCTGTTTTTAATAAACTTAAAAGTGAAGGTAGAATTCTTACTGATGATTGGAGTAAATTTGATGCAACAAAGGTGCTTATATCTCCTAAAAACATGACTCCAGAAGAACTATATGAAGGTTATAACAAAATTAAAAAATCTATTTATAGTAACAAATCTATTCTTAAACGCTCGCTTTCACATTTATCATTAGGTCTCAAAAAATCTCTGTTATTCTTTACTCTAAACAAAGGCTATCAATACAGACATGAAGATAGTCTTAAAAATAATATTATTAGAAATAAGGAAAATGATCTAGTAGACTTTGATGTAACTAAATACGTAGTCCCTTATATGAAAAAACAAGCAATAAAACTTAATGATTCCTGCCTGTGTGAGATTGAGAGCTAGTTAATATCCTATTTTCATAACGCAAATATGCAAAAAATATTTAATTTACATACTATTTGTTATTTATTTAATTTATTATTTGTTGACCTTTAGCTTTGTAACGGTCTTATATTATAAATTATCAGTAAATATTCTGGTAGCAAATGTATAATATAAAACCAATACTGTCCTAAATTTTCAAGTAACTATATAATAATATTCTATGAATAGTTCTATATTACAATTTTTATTATGATAACTAATGGACGATTTGATGGAGATTTTTGTATGTCTAAATGATTAAGATTCCCTGTAGTTAAACGAAGACTATTTCTAATGTCTCTTACAAATTTACTTTTTGCAAGCTGACAGAAGCATATATGTTTAATGCGAACAGCTAATGCATTCATTCTCGCGCTTATCCGTTGGCTTTAATTTTACCAGTTTACTAAAACTATTACAATCTAATTTTGATATTATTTGTGAAAAAAAGTGTAACATTTACCATTACGAAAGAGGGTTTTTGTTTTATTTACCTTAAAGGTAATACTTTGGTAAATATTTCCCTTTCTTTTAAATCGTTTAGGATGTTATTGATTTAATCCAAAAAAATAAAATTTATTATAAATATAACTCTTGACTTTTTCAGCTAATCTTAGTTATTAATTTATTTTTTCGACTAAACTCAATTTTATTTATATAAAATTATTTTTGCTTATTTGCTGAAAACAACTAATGTGTAAGCATAAAATATTTATATTGAAAATAATTATATTGCTAAAAATATGTTTACAAACGGCTACAAAAAGTATATAAAACCACCTAAAAGTAAAATTAATTAAAAATTTTTTTTGTAGTTTTAATTTTTAATTCTACTTTTGAACCAAAATTTTATGTAAATTAAAACTAGAAATTATGAAAAAATTGTATCAATTAATCATTATTTGCTTTTGGTTGTTTGGCATGTCATTGTCAAGTATTACAGCCCAAAACAATCCATCTTTGAAGGATGTGTTAAATCCTGATGGAACAGTAAAAAAAGATGTACCAGCAGGAAGTTTTGACCCAACAGGGTATAAAATGACAACAAACAAAAAAGGAGAGCCAGTTTTTGTTAAAGAACAACAATTTGCATCAGGAGATGAAGCCTGGTCTGGAATGTTCTCTTTAAATGGAACAACAGGAATAGTCAAAGCAATAACAGTGATGGATAATAACATATATATTGCAGGTAATTTTTCTACGTTTGGAGATAAATTTTCGGTAAGTATAATAAAATGGAATGGTATTTCTTTTGAAAATATTGGAAATTTTGATGGAGAAATTAATGCTTTAGCTTCAGTAAATGGATACTTGTATGTTGGAGGAGCTTTTACTACAATAAATTCCGTTAGTTATAATAGAATAGCAAAATGGAATGGGACATCTTGGAGTGCTTTAGGCTCTGGTTTTGATGGTATTGTTTATGCCATTTCAGCTTTGGATACAAAACTTTATGTTGGAGGAAGTTTTTCTTATTCAGGAGCAACTTCTGTTAATAATATAGCAATGTGGAATGGTGCTTCTTTCCAAGCAATGGGAACAGGAGCAAATACTGTTGTTTATTCTGTTTTAGCTATTGATCAATATAATGTATATGCAGGAGGTGATTTTTCTAGCATAGGTGGTGTTGCAAACACTTCAAGAATTGCAAAATGGAATGGCACGACATGGGAGCCTATGGGAACAGGGGTTAATTCAACTGTTTATGCAATAGCTAAAAATGCTGGAATTATATATGCAGGGGGCGATTTTAGTTTAGCAGGAGGCATTACTGCTAATTACATTGCAAAATGGAACGGAGCAACTTGGAGTGCTTTTCCCAAAGAAATTAATGGTAGAGTTTATTCTATAATTTCTATTGATACAAATAATATTTATATTGGAGGAAATTTTTCCTATGTAAATACAACTGATTTAGCTGGAAGAATAGCAAAATGGAATGGTACAAAATGGGATACAACAGGATTTAAATCAGGATTATCATCTACTGTTTTTTGTATGTATAAAAACGACAAAGATTTATATGTAGGTGGCGAATTTGCAAAAGCAGGTAATATGCCTTTTGGAAAATTTGCAAAATTTGATATTCCCAATTCAAAATGGAATTCTTTTAATATTAATAGAGCTGTAACAAAGCCAACAAGCACTTCCTTAAACAATGGGTATATAAATGCAGTGTATGTTAAAAATAATAAAGTTTATATTGGAGGAGATTTTTCTTATGCTGGTGGTGTTCAAACAGATAATGTAGCAATGTGGGATGGGAAAAAATGGAATGGCTATGGAACTGGATTATGGGGTAGCTTTGTGTATTCAATTACTGTAAATGATTTTGATGAATTAATAGTAGGATCAACTGCTTATTCTTTAAAATATATAACTAAATGGAATGGAGCTTCTTGGGTTACATTAGGAGAAGGTCTGAATGCTTCACCTTTAACTCTTAGTTATATAGATGGGACTTTGTATGCTGGAGGTGGATTTACTTTATCTGGAAATGGTGTTGATTCGTTAAAGTACATAGCTAAATTTAATGGTACAACGTGGGAACCAATTATTTATAATGGGAAAAATGGAGTAAATGCACGTGTAAACTCTATAGTTGGAGGAAATGGAAATGTTTATGCTGCTGGAATTTTTACCGAGGCAGGAGGCGTTGTTGCAAATAATGTAGCAAAATGGAATGGTACTGCATGGAGTAATTTAGGTGACGGAACAAGTGGAGAAATAAAAGGAATGGACTATTATAATGGTAATTTATATGTAACAGGATTTTTCTCTAATGCAGGAGGCGTTATGGTGAAAAATGTAGCAAAATGGGATGGGACAGTTTGGAGTGCTTTAGGAGGAGGTCTAACTGCACTTAATTATTATAATTCTATTAGCGTGATAGATGATAATAATATAATTGTTGTTGGAGATGGTGATAATGCATACAGTGTAAATTTCTTTAATGGAACATCTTGGGCGAATTTAGGCTCGGGTATATTAGGAGATGTAAATGCTGTTGATAATGATGATTATGGGAACTTATATTTTGGAGGAGATTTTTCTTCCGCAGGGGGTAAGCCTGCTATAGATTTTGCAAAATTTGCATATAAACCTGATGTTTATAATTCTCCTTTAGTTGAATATCTAAAATGTGTGGATGGTAGTATAGTATTAGGAATAGAAGCTTCTGGTTATGGTACTTTAGCTTACCAATGGATAAAAGATGGTGTAGATATAGGTGGAGCAACATCAAGTATATTTAATAGAAATTATTTAGTATTAGAAGATACAGGATATTATTATTGTAAAGTTACTAATTCTTATGGTGTTTCTTATTCTGATTCAGCTCATTTAAGAATTTTATCTATTCCTTCTGTTTTTGCAGGAATAGACCAAACTATGTGCGAAGGAAAATCTGCAACAATTAATGCTTCTGGTGCTGTTAATTATTCTTGGAGTACAGGAGAAAAAACAACTTCAATTACTGTAAATCCTATAATGACCAACACTTATTTTGTTACTGGTTACAATGAAGCTGGTTGTTTTAATACAGATGAAATACAAATTACAGTACAATCTGCTCCAAGTGCTTATGCAGGAACGGATAAAACAATTTGCAACGGAAATATTACGACATTATCTGCTTCTGGAGGCAATACATACTCATGGTCGCCTTCTTTAAGTTTAAATAATCCGAATATATACAATCCTATTGCTCAGCCATCTAATACTACTACTTATGTGGTTACAGTAACTAATTTATATTCTTGTACTGCAATTGATAATGTAGTTGTTACTGTTTATGAAAATCCTATAGCAAATGCAGGAGTAGATCAAACAATATGTTATGGAAATACAGCTACATTAATGGGAACAGGTGGAGGAACATATTTTTGGAGTAATGGATCTTCAGATGCTCAAATAATAGTAAGTCCTATGTCTACAACTTCATATTATTTAACAGTAAGTAGTAATGGTTGTATAGATAATGATACAATTGTTGTTTATGTTAATGCAATGCCTAATATATCTATATTGGGTAATGACACAACAATATGTCAAGGAGCATCAGTTATGTTAAACTCAATTGGAGGAGATTATTATACTTGGAGTAATGAAAGTGTTGGTTCTACAATAGAAGTTTTCCCAACATCAAATAAAACTTATACTGTAACTGGAACTACTGCAAATGGATGTACTGATAGTGATGACATTATTATAAATGTATCAGAAGTTCCATCGGTTGTAATATTAGAGAATGACTCAATAAAAGTATGTGAAGGTGCAGTATTAAATATTACAGCACAAGCTTCTATGCCTAATTGTACTTATTCTTGGTTAAATACAAGTGACATTGATTCAATATTAAATGTTTCTTATGCAATAAATGCTGATTACACTGTAAAAGTTACTTCAAGTAATGGCTGTACAGGAATAGACAACGTTAATATTTCAACAACTGTTATTCCTACAGCAAATGCTGGAGCAGACCAAACGATATGTAATGGAAATGTTGCTAACCTAATAGGTTCTGGAAGTCAAGTTTATTCTTGGAGTACAAATCAAACTGTGGCAAATATATCAGTGTATCCTAATTTTACAATGGATTATTATCTTACTGTACATCCTATAGGAAACCCAGGATGTTATGATGTTGACACTGTAGAGGTTTTTGTAAGTAATTTACCTTTAGTTAATTTGGGTACTGATAAAAACATATGTAAAGGATCTTCTACTACAATTACTGCTACAGGAGCAACTACATACACTTGGAGTGATGGTTTGGGATATGGTGCTTCAAAAACTGTAAGCCCAACTGTTAACACTACATATTATGTAACAGGAACTAATGATAATGAATGTTTTGATATTGATACTGTAATTGTAATTGTTAATGATATTCCACTTATAAATATAGGTAATGATAAAACTATTTGCCAAGGAACTTCTACTACAATTACTGCAACAGGAGCATCTAATTATTATTGGAATACAGGAGATACTACATCTTCCATTATTGTTAGCCCAATTTCAGAAACAAATTATAGTGTAACAGTTACTAATGTTTATGGATGTACAGCTACTGATGCAATTACTGTATTTGTTACTAATACTCCAGATGTAAATGCAGGAACAGATAAAAATATATGTAAAGGATCTTCTATAACGATTACTGCTACAGGAGCATCTAATTATAGCTGGATTAGTGGACAAATTACAAACTCAATTAATGTTGTTCCTATTATGAACACTACTTACACCGTAACAGGTTATATTGAAGGATGTTCAGATATTGATACTGTGATTGTAATTGTTAATGATATTCCTTCTGTAAATGCTGGCATGGATCAAACTATATGTGAAGGAGACTCAGCTTTATTATCTGCATGGAGTTTTGAGCCAGATTCTTATATGTGGAATACAGGACAAACAATAGAAACTATTTATGTCGCTCCAAATACAACAACAACTTATAGGGTTACAGCAATAAAAAATGGTTGTACTCAATCTGACGATGTTGTTATCACCGTTTCACAAAAGCCTTTAGTAAATGCAGGTACAGATAAAACGATATGTAAAGGACAAAGCATAAATATTATGGCAACTGGAGCTACAACGTATTCTTGGAGTAATGGTGTTGAAAATACGAATATAAATGTAAGCCCAAGTGTTAATACTACATATTACGTAACAGGGTATAGTGCAAATGGATGTAATAATAAAGATGACAATATTGTTTCCGTTATTACTGAAATTCCTACTGTAACTGTTATGGCAGGAAAAGATAGTATTTGTAATGGAGGAAGTGTTTATATGTCAGTTTCTGGAACAGGTACTTCATATATTTGGAGTTCAGGAAGTACATCTGGAAGTCATAATGAATATCCTACAAATACTGGTTATATATATGTTACAGCATTTTCTACAAATGGATGTATAAATAAAGATTCTGCTTATGTTATAGTTAATCCTGTTCCATATGCAAATGCTGGTTCTGATCAAACTATTTGTAGTGGAGACTCTATAAATATTACAGCAACAGGAGGAGGAACATATTCTTGGAATACAGCAGAAGCTATACCAACAATAAAAGTAAGTCCAACTGAAAATACTTATTATTATGTTACAGTAACAAATGATAAAGGTTGTAAAGCTTATGACAATATGCTAGTAACAGTTAAATCTCAACCTATTGTAAATTTAGGTCCAGATTCAATGTTATGTTCTGATGATTATTTAATGTTGAAAGCCCCTACTGCTGATACATATTTGTGGAATACAAATAATACAGGAGATTATATTTGGGTAAATCCTCAAACTTCATCAACATATTCAGTTACTATAGTAAGTAATGGTTGTTCTGCTTCTGATGAAATCGTTTTCGATGTTACTAAAGCAGCAAGTATATTATCTCAAACAAATACTATTAATGTTTGTGGAGAAGAGTTAACTTACATTCGAGTAACAGCAGAAGGTGATAACTTAAATTATCAATGGAGAGCTTATAATTCTGATTCAGGAACTTATTATAACTTAGCTAATGATGCTAATCATTCTGGAGTAAATAAAGATACATTATTTATTCAAAATACTCCTTATGATTACTTTGAATGTTATGTCGAAAATGCATGTGGTTTGGCTATTAGTAATTATATAACAGTAACAAAAGGAAATATTAGTGTTAGTGGAGGAGAAGACAAGACTATATGTAATGGAGCTTCTTCAACCTTATTTGCTACAGGTGCAGATACATATTCTTGGAATACTGGTTCATTCTATAATTATACTACAGTTAATCCTTCTATTACAACAACATATACTGTTACTGGATATGCTTCTGGATGTTCTAATATTGACACAATTGTTGTTAATGTGTTTACAGACATCCCTGTAGTTGATGCAGGTTCTTATGTTGCTATTTGTAAAGGAAATTCTACAACAATAACAGCAACGGGCGGAGTATCTTATGTATGGGTTCCTTCTGGTTTTGGAGATAATCTAAAAGCGTCATATACGGTTAGTCCTGCATCTACAACTACATTTACAGTTACAGCAACTGGAGAAAATGGGTGTACTGCAAGTGATAATGTTGTAGTTGGAGTGGTTATGGATTACCCAACAATAAATGCAGGAAGTGATGTTACTGTTTGTTCTGGTACTAATGTAACTACAGCAATAACAGAGAGTGGAGCTTCTTATTACTTATGGAGCAATGGGGAAACAACTAAAAATATAACTGTTACTCCAACTCAAACTACTACATACGTTGTCACTGTAACAAAAGCTTTATATGGTTGTACTGCATCTGATGACATTGTTGTTAATATAAAAGCATTACCAAATGTTAATGCAGGAAATGACAAATCAATATGCATAAATCAAAGCACTATACTTAGTGCTACTGGAGGAAGTTCCTACTATTGGAGCACAGGAAGCACAACAACAAGCATAAACGTTACACCTTCTGCTACTACAACATATGCAGTCACAGTAACATCTTCTGAAGGATGTACAGCGGTTGATGATGTTATTGTTTTTGTAAATCCATTACCTGTTGCCGATGCTGGTCTTGACCAAACAATTTGTAAAGGTTTCTCTGCAACTCTTGTTGCTACAGGAGGTGTATCTTATGTATGGAATGGCGGTATTGCTTATACTAATTCTGTGGAAGTTGCACCTACTACAAATACATTATATTCAGTTACAGTTACAGATGCAAATGATTGTGCTAGTGTTGACTATGTAAATGTGGTGATTTATCCAAATGTGGAAGCAAATATATCAGCTTCTTCTTCTGCTTGTATAGGTAGTACAATAAATATTAGTGCAACAGGAGGAACAAGTTATTATTGGTCAACTGGAGAAATAACAAGTAATATTTCAGTTGTTATTAATGCTCCTGTGGATTATTATGTAACAGTTACTGATGATAATGGATGTACTGCATCTACAGCAAAAACTATAAATACTTACCCATCTCCTATAGCTAATGCGGGTGTTGATAAAACAGTATGTGAAGGATTAGGGGCATCTCTAACAAACTCTACAACTGAATATATGTATAAATGGAGCACAAATGCTACTACTAAAAGTATTACTGTAGTCCCTACTCAAACAACTACATATACTATAACAACTACATCGGATTATTTATGCACAGCTACAGACGAAGTTATTGTTTTTGTTAGTCCAAAACCAAGTGTTGAAACTACAGGACAAAAAACTATATGTAAAGGAGAATCAACTACTTTAACTGCTGTTGAAAATAATGCTACTTATTATTGGACAGGTGGTATAACAAATCAAAGCATTACAATTGCCCCAACAACAAGTACGGCTTATTACCTTACTGTTACAAATACAAATGGTTGCACATCTTCTAGCATGCATACTGTTTATATTAGTAGTCCAGTTCTAGCTATTTCTGCAAAAAATCTATGTAGAGGAAGTGACATTACTTTATCTCCTACTTCAAATTGTGTAGATTTTTCATGGAATACTGGTGAAACAACTCAAAATATTACTGTAAATCCTACAGTTACTACAACTTATTATGTAACAGCTAAAACAGATTTTAATTGTGAAACAAATACTTCTGTAGTTGTTACAATAAGATCTCTTCCTGTTGCAAATGCAGGTGTAGATCAAACTATTTGTAGTGGTTTAAATGCTACTTTAACATCTTCTACTTCAACATACTATACATGGAGTACTGATGAATATGTTAAAACTATTACAGTAGAACCAACTGCTCATACAACTTATACTGTAACTGTTAGAAACAGTTATAATTGTACTGCTAGTGATGCTGTTGTTGTTTTTGTTGGTGGGGTTACTGTGGATTCTATTATTACAACAGGACGAATTACTTGTAATGGAAGTAACGATGGCTTTGCTAAAGTTTTAGCTTCTGGTGCAGGTTTGACTTATTCCTGGACTAATGGAATGGTGATGGATAGTGCTTATGGATTAGCAGGAGGAATGCATTCTGTAACAGTTAAAGATATGTATAATTGTTCTGCAACAGGTTCTGTTTCTTTATATGAACCTTATTACTTCCCTTCAGTTGGAAATGTTACTTTTAGTAATATAACAGATCGATCTGCTCAAGTTAATTGGACTCGTGATTCTGAAAACGCTAATTATTTGTTTAGATATAGAAACAAATCTATTGATGGTCCTTGGAATTATATGGGTATTGCTCCAACTTCTATAAGTGCGAACCTAATTAATTTAATACCAGGAAGCGAATATGAACTACAAATAAGACAATTCAAAAATGATTCTACTTATTCTTGTGTATCTTCTGACGTATTCTCAACGCAAACAATTTGTAATGATGTAGTAGTTAATATTACTGAAATTACTTCAGCAACTGCTAAGGTTTCTTGGAATAAAATACCAACAGCAACTAGTTATATGTTTAGATATAAAGTTATTCCTGATGGAGTATGGAATTACCGTACACTTTCTGCTAATGACACTGTTCTTAACTTATCTTCTCTTAATGCTCTTACTTACTATGAAGTTCATATAAGAGCATTCTGTGGATCTAGTTACTCTAATTTTGTTATTTCTGATTTCCGTACTCAATATAGTTGTGGTATTGCTGACGGACGTACAGCATATGATATAACGTCCACAAAAGCTGTTGTCAAATGGAATGGAGTAGGGGGTGCAGAATACTTCCTTGTTAGATGGAAAAAACAAAGTGAAAGCACTTGGAGATATGTTTGGACCTCTGGAGCTACTGATAGATTACAATTAGGTTGCGGTGTTTGTGCTGTTCAAGATCAACTTTCTCCTAATACAGTTTACGAATGGCAAATACGATCATTCTGTAATGCTGATAAAACTAGATATTCTGACTTCTCTGCAATCAACACATTTAACACTTTATCTGCAAAATCATTAGAAGGTTATGTGGTTGAAAATAAAGCAAACGGGGAAATTTCTTATAATATTTATCCAAACCCAACTATTGATAATTCTACTTTAAATATCAATTTGAATAAAGATTCTCAATTAAATATTGAGGTTTATGACTTACTTGGTCAAAAGATAGAAAATATTTACTCTGGATACCAAATAGAAGGAAATCATAAATTCTTAATTGATAGTAAAACATTTAGAACAGGAACTTATATTGTTAAAATAACTATTGATAACAATACATACCATTCTAGATTAGTAAAATCTGAATAGATTAAATTCTTTAATAACTTTAAAAAGGGTGTTAGGTTTCTAACACCCTTTTTTTATCCCAAATTGTCTATTAGAAATTTTTTAATATCAATTTACTTGTCCTAAATTATTCGTAAAT
>Ga0154552_1108_pt1 | contig 47299 bp, 38 predicted proteins | sample RifGroF2_FD_105695 | JGI IMG/M metagenome (GOLD analysis project Ga0154552, IMG submission 105695) | Bacteroidetes bacterium GWF2_29_10
CACCCAAAAAGGTGTCGCAAAAATTATAAATTATTGATTTACTGAAATTTGCAAAAGAAGAAAAAATCAAGCGACAAAGTCAGGATATAAATTTGTTTTTTTCTAAAATATTTCAAAAAACATAAAAGCTCTATATTTATTTTTTTTTCTGAAAACATCTTAATTTAAGTAATTTTTTTTTGAAATTACGCCTTGTAAAGGTTTCAAATCTTCTTTTTCATGTTTTTATGTGTAAAATTAATAAAAAAGCTATTTCTTAAATTTTTTTCGACCTTTTTGAAGGAGGTAAAAAAAAATTAGAATAAATTTTCAGGTTACACACTTAGTGAGATACTACTCTTATGTGCAAATATAAAATCTAATTGTCGTTTTGCTATGTCAGCTTTTACTATTTCTATTTTTACATTATCTCCTAACTTATAAATATTCCCATGTTTTTGCCCCACAACTCTGTAGTTCTCATCATCAAGGTAATACACATCATCATTCATTGTTCTTAAGCTAATCATACCTTCACATTTATTCTCTGTTATTTCAACCCATATTCCCCATTTTGAAATACCTGAAACAACTCCATCAAATTCAAACCCAACTTTGTCTTTCATAAATTCAACTTGCTTATATTTGATTGACTCTCTTTCTGCTTCTGATGCTCTTTTTTCCATATCTGATGCTTGTTCGCATTTCGGTTCCAAATCTTTTTCACTTTCCAAAACTTGTTTATTTAAATACTTGTACAATATCCTATGAACCATTAAGTCTGGATAACGCCTTATTGGTGATGTAAAGTGAGTGTAAAAATCGAAGTTTAATCCATAATGACCTATATTTTTTGAAGAATAGTAAGCTTTTGGCATTGTTCGTATTGCTAAAGTTTCTATCATATTCTCTTCGCCTTTTCCTTTTACATCTATCATCAAACTATTTAATGATTGCGCTATAGCTTTCTTCCCTACTCCTATTTTCATATTGTAACCCAATTTATTTACAAACTTTGTAAATACATTTAGTTTATCTTGATTTGGTGTGTCATGTATTCTATAAACAAAAGGATTTTTTTTCGCTCCCTTAGGAGTTTTCCCTACAATAGTTGCAACCTTCTTATTAGCCATTAGCATAAATTCTTCTATTAGTTTATTTGCATCTTTCATTTCTTTAAAATAAACTCCTATTGGTGTACCTTTTTCATCCAGATTAAATTTCACTTCTACTTTATTGAAATCAATTGAGCCATTTTTCATCCTTTCTGCTCTCATTTTCTTAGCCAAATCATTCAATATCCCAATCTCTTTATTATATTCGCCTTCATTTGTTTCTATTATTTCTTGCACTTCTTCATAAGAAAAGCGCCTATCTGAATTAATAATAGTTTTGCCAAACCATTCATTGACAATTTTTGCCTTTGCATCCATTTCAAAAACCGCACTAAATGTTAACCTATCTTTGTTTGGAACGAGTGAACAAATATTATTTGAAAGTCTTTCTGGCAACATTGGAATAACTCTATCTACTAAATAAACCGACGTCCCTCTTTTTAATGCTTCATTATCTAAAAGTGTATTAGGTTTTACATAATGTGACACGTCTGCAATGTGAACACCAACTTCATAATTTCCATTTTCAAGAAATCTTATAGATAAAGCATCATCAAAATCTTTAGCATCCTGTGGATCTATCGTGACTGTTAATATATTCCGAAAATCATGCCTTTTCTCTATCTCCTCATCCAATATTTTTAAACTTATTTTATTTGAGGCATCAATTACTTCTTGAGGAAAGTTATATGGCAAACCATAATCTTCAATTATAGCATTTATCTCTACTTCATTTGTGCCTGGCGTACCTAATATTCTTATTATTTCTCCAAAAGGATTTTTAGCATTTGACGGCCATTCTGTTAGCTTTGCAATAACCTTTTCTCCGTTTTTCGCACCATTTGTGGAATCTATAGGAATGAAAATGTCTACAGGCATAGAATTATTATCTGGAACAACAAAAGCATAATTCTTATACATTTGGACATTACCCACAAATTGGTCTTTTTTGCGTTTTAACACTTCAACTATTTTCCCTTCTAACTTTCTCCCTTTCCTTATTGGAAATAAGGCCACCTTCACACTATCTCCATCTAAAGCCCTATTTGTATTATTTGCTGAAATGAAAATATCTTCCGAATCTTTATTTGTTATTATATAAGCTTTTCCTGTTGATTTCATATCAACTATACCTTCAATAAAAGAATCAGGTTGATCTACTTTCTTTGCTAAAGTTTGGTTAAACTGAAATTTACCCTTATATATTTCTTTTAATACCTTTTGCGAGGTTAATTCATAAAGCTTTAGATTTACTAAAAGCTTTGTTGCGTTATCATTTATGCCTAATTTTGTTGCTACTTGTTTAAAATTTAAAGCCTTTGGTGTTTTTGAAAACAAATTAATAATATCAGTTATTAATTTATCGTTTTGTGTAGTTTCTTTTTTATTAGCCATGATTAAAATCTTTGGATGAATTATTTAAATTGATTGCAAATATTTAATTGCAATGATACAAAAATACGATAAATAATGATAATATCTTTTAATTATTTATCAATATCATTACATATACAAATATCTCATTCCTAATTTCAGCCTCAATTAACAATAATGAAAATAAACATTCTAAAAAATGTTAATTTTTGCTAATTTTTGTATTTTTGCAAAATATAAATGTTAAAAATCAATGATTTTAGAGGCTTTAAAGTGGAGAATAGTATATCTTAAATTGTCGAAATTTTATTTTTATTGGTTTTTTAGACAATTGTTTGATTGCAGTAAAAATGAACAAGTAAATAGCATTAGCGTTGTTGTTACTGGACGAAACGATAATTATGGAGGAGAGTTTGCCAAACGTTTACAGACTACATTAGATTGGAATTTGAGTAAACTGCCTAATCCAGAATTGATTTATGTGGAATGGAATAGAATAAAAGATGTAGCAAGTGATTGCGAATGGATAAGTCAACGTTATAAAAATTCAAAATGTTATGTTATTGGAGAAGATATTCACGAATCAATTGCAACAAATCCTAAAATAAAAATGCTAGAATATCATGCAAAGAATGTTGGTATTAGAAAGGCAAAGAACGAATGGATTCTTCTTATTAACGCTGATGTTTTTTTAGGATTGGATATTGCTAAAAATATAAAAATGCTGAATAAGAATACTATTTATGGTTCGCATTACAAAAATATTGAATGGGATGGCAACCCTATTAACGAGAAGCATGTTAATGACAAATCACTTATTAAAGCTTTTTTTGCTACGAATAAGTATTTGGAGAGTGTTGTTGGTAATTTTATTTTAACACATAAAAACAATTGGCTTAATGCTACGGGATATGATGAAAGTTTAACTATGGTTAGACTTGGTGTTGATACAAATGGCTTGAAGCAATTGCTTTATACTGGTTTAAAGACAATGGTTCTTGGACATCATTATCATCTTGATCATAAGGAATCTGCATTATATGGAAAAAATGATACTCATGGGGAACATGATTTTGATAATATTCCCTATAAAAATCCGGAAAGTTGGGGAATGACAAATTATAAAGAAGTAAGTATAGGAAATAATATATGGGAATTAAAAAAAATTTAGTACTAGGAGGCTCTGGAACTATTGGTTCTGCATTATGCCGAAAACTTTTAGAGGTTGGAGAAGAAGTTATTAATTTGGATATAAAAGTCGGATATGATTTAAGAAATTATAACCTTTCTAAGTATTCTGATGTTGATTATGTGTGGTTTTTTGCGTGGGAAGTTGGAGGAGCAAGGTTTCTTTATGATTCCAAGTATCAATTACAAATGCTAGTCAATAATACTTTGTTATGTGAAAATATATTTAGCTTTCTAGATAGAAGTAAAGTACCTTTTATGTTTGCTTCATCACAATTAATAAGTCCAGAAATGGCTTATGGGACAACAAAATTATTGGGAGAGAAATGGACACAGTTATTAAATGGTAAAATTGTTCGTTTTTGGAATGTTTATAGTTGGGAAGAACCAGCTTTGAAATCTCATTTTATTCCGGATATTGTATATAAAGGATTAAAGAATTCTAAGATAGAGCTAATGACAAGTGGAGAAGAGGAGCGCCAACTTGTGTATGTGGATGATTGCATTAATAATTTATTAAAAGCACGAACTTTAAAGGAAAATAACATTCATATTACTAATGGTAATTGGATAAAGATTGCCGATTTGGCTAATATGATTGGTAAAAAACTTGGCATTGAAGTTATATTGGGTGATAAAAAAGGTTATGATTGCAAAATAGATCCAAATGAAACTTATAAGCTATTTGAATTTAATACATCAGTAGAACAAGGTCTTGATATTATAATCAATAAAGCTAAAGAATATCTTGTTATAAAATAGATTTACAAAAAAATAGAATTATAACAAAAACAGTAAAATTATTTCAGGATTACGTGAATTAAAAACAAAGTGAAAAACAAACTTTTTTTAATGTTTTCAAGAAGCATAAAATTATTAATGCTTATATCACATTAGTATATAGAAAAAAAACATTAGGAATAAATATCGGGGTATTAATTAAAATGATACATATTGTTGAACATTTTCGTTTTTACATTGTATTTAAAAAGTTAAAATGGTATATTTTTTGATTAGCAAATTAATGTTAATTAAAAAAAAATTACTATGTCAGAAATTAATATTAAAGAATTAAACGATAGGATACAAGTAGAAAGTGCCTTCGTTGATATGATTACTATGGAAATGAACAAAGTAATTGTTGGTCAGAAGTATATGGTAGAAAGATTACTTATAGGTCTTCTGTCTGATGGGCATATATTACTTGAAGGAGTGCCAGGTTTGGCAAAGACTTTAGCAATAAAAACATTAGCACAAACTATTGATGCTAAATTTAGCAGAATCCAGTTTACTCCAGATTTATTGCCAGCGGATTTAATAGGGACGCAAATTTACAGCCAAAAAAATGAAGAATTTTTAGTAAAGAAAGGTCCTATTTTTGCTAATTTTATATTAGCAGATGAAATTAACCGAGCTCCAGCAAAGGTGCAATCTGCATTATTAGAGGCAATGCAAGAACGTCAAATCACTATAGGAGATAAAACATTTGCATTGGATAAACCTTTTTTGGTATTAGCAACACAAAATCCAATTGAGCAAGAAGGAACATACCCATTACCAGAGGCTCAAGTAGATAGATTTATGTTGAAAGTAGTAATCTCTTATCCTACAAAAGAAGACGAGAGATTAATCATCCAACAAAATATTAAAAATACTTTTCCAGAGGCAACCCAAATACTCAAACCAGAGGATATATTGAAAGCAAAAAATATAGTAAGGGAAGTATATATGGACGAAAAGATTGAGAAATATATAACCGATATTGTATTTGCTACACGTTTTCCTGAAGAGTATAAGTTAGGCAAATTAAAAAACTTTATAAATTATGGCTGCTCGCCTCGAGCTAGTATTAATTTGGCATTAGCGGCAAAAGCTTTTGCTTTTATAAAGAGAAGGGGTTATGTTATTCCAGAAGATATTAGGGCTATAAGTTTGGATGTTATGAGGCATAGGATTGGTTTGACATATGAAGCTGAAGCCGAAAATATTACAACAGAGGAAATCGTTAATGAAATATTAAATACAGTGGAAGTTCCTTAATAAATTAATAAGATTATGTTTGCTTCTGAAATAATAAAAAAAGTAAGACAAATAGAAATTAGGTCTCGAATTTTATCAAACCAAATTTTTGCAGGAGAATATCACACTGCATTTAAAGGTAAGGGTATGTCATTCGCAGAAGTAAGGGAGTATATGGTTGGTGATGATATCCGTAATATAGATTGGAATGTAACGGCAAGGTTTAATCACCCATATATAAAGGTTTATGAGGAAGAACGAGAGCTAACAATGATGCTTATAATAGATGTAAGTGCATCACTTAGTTTTGGTAGTACTAATTTGTTTAAAAAAGATTTAATTACAGAGATTGCGGCAGTGTTAGCTTTTTCAGCAATAAAGAATAATGATAAGGTTGGTGTTATTTTATTTTCTGATAAAATAGAGAAGTTTATTCCGCCAAAGAAAGGGAAAACACATATTCTTAGAATTATTAAAGAGTTGCTTGATTTTGAGCCAACGAATAAAAAAACAAATATAACGGAAGCTCTCAAATATTTCAATAATGTTATTAGAAAGAAATCAATATCATTTATTTTGTCAGATTTTATGGATGATAATTTTGAAAATGCTCTCAAAATAGCAAATCACAAGCATGATTTAATTTTAATTAAAACAATAGATCCTTTAGAAATTAGTTTACCAAAAGGAGGATTGCTTTATATAAATGATTTGGAAAATGATGGAAAACTATGGATTGATACATCTGATGCTAGTTTTATAACTCGCTATAATGAAATAGCGAATAAGAGATCATTTAAACAAAACGAACTTTTTAACAAACATGGCATTGACAATTTAACAATAAACACTACTGAAGATTATATAAAGCCATTGCAAAAACTATTTAAAAAGAGAGGTTCGAGAATTTAGTTATGAAACATTTAATTAGTTTATTCTTATTTATAATAAGTTTATTCTTATTTGGACAAGAAAACGAAGTACATGTAAATGCTAGAATAAATAAAACAGAAATTACGGTTGGAGATGAAGTTGTTTTAAATATATCTATTGCAACTAAAAATACACGCAATATTCGTTTTCCTATTTTGAGTGATACTATAACCAATGATTTAGAAATTATTACTGTTGGGAAAATAGATACAATAAAAGCTACAGATAAATCTTTGTTTCTAAGTCAAAATATATCTTTTTCCGCTTATGATTCTGGTTATAAAATTATTCCTCCTATAGCTTTTGATGAAATTATTTCGTCAGATTCTATTTTAAGACATTACACAAACAGTTTGACACTTTATGTTAATATCTTGCCAGTAGATACGACGCAAGCTATAAAAGATGTTAAACCGCCTTTAGATGTTAAAATTAGTTGGACTGAATATTTGAATACAATTTTAATCATACTGGGAGTAATATTGTTTTTGATATTTTTATGGTATGCTTATAAGATTTTTGTAAAAAAGGAAAAGATAAAAATATTTACAAAGCCGAAAGAGCCACCTTATATAATAGCAATAAGAGATTTAGAAAAATTGCGTAATAGTAAACTTTGGCAAAATAATTTATATAAAGAATATTACTCTCAATTGACAGATATTTTTAGAGTTTATTTGGTTGGCACGTTTAATATTAATGCGCCAGAGATGACGACAGAAGATATCATAGATAGTTTAGATAAACATAACGATAACAACATAAAGGAAAGCACTTTTGAAATAACATTATTATTAAAATTGTCAGATAAAGTAAAATTTGCAAAAGAAATTCCTTTACCAGACGAATGTGATAAATCATTTAAGTCCGTTTATGAATTTGTTTTAAAAACAAAACCACAAGAATTAAATAATAGCAAAGAAAATGGAAATAATTAGAAGCATATTATATACATTATCTCAAATTACTTTTGCCAATCCGGAGTACTTTTTATTTTTACTCCTAGTTCCTTTATTTGTTTATTTTCGTTTTTTTAGAAAAACAAAAAAGCAAGTAGCATTTAACTATCCTGATGTTCAGGAATTGACAAAAATAAAAAAGAGTTTTAAAATACGACTTATTCCATCTTTAGATATTTTAAGATACTTGGCAATAGTATTCATTATTATATCATTAGCACGCCCTCAAACAAAACTTAGCAGAAGTGAAACAGCAATAGAAGGTATAGATATTGTTATAGCTTTAGATATATCATCAAGTATGCTTGCTGAAGATTTTAAACCAAATAGATTGGAGGCATCAAAAGATGTAGCTACTCAATTTATAGATGGGAGGAATAATGATAGAGTAGGTTTAGTAGTATTCAGTGGAGAAAGTTTTACACAATGTCCATTGACTACGGACAAGGTTGTTTTGAAGAATTTATTTTCAGGAATAAAGTGTGGAATGATAGAAGACGGCACTGCAATAGGTTCAGGATTAGCAACAGCAGTAAGCAGATTAAGAAATTCAAGTGCAAAAAGCAAAGTAATTATTCTACTTACAGATGGAGTTAATAATCGAGGCGTAATAGCTCCTTCAACAGCAGCAGAAATAGCACGCTCAATGGGAGTAAGAGTTTATACTATTGGTGTTGGTACTTATGGCATGGCTCCTTACCCATTTCAAACCCCATTTGGTATTCAATATCAAAACGTTGAAGTAGAAATAGACGAAGGAATATTAAAAGAAATCTCGAAAATGACAGGAGGAACTTACTATAGGGCTAACAATAAAAATAAGTTAAAAGAGATTTATTCAGAAATAGATAAATTGGAAAAATCCAAAATAGAAGTTACAGAATTTCATCGAAAAAAAGAGTTGTTTTTGACCTTTTTGTTAATAGGTTTTTTATTTTTAGTTATAGAAGTAATTTTGAAATACACTTATCTTAAAAAATTACCATAAAATTATGAATATATTTAAATTTGGACATATTAATTTAGTCTATCTGTTTATACTAATTCCTATATTGGTTTTAATATATTTTTTATATTTAAGATGGAAAAAATCAATTATAAATAAAATGGGGAATCCCCAACTTATAAAGAAATTATATCCTGAATTTTCTGTAATAAAACAATATATTAAGTTTTCTCTGTTGATGTTAAGTTTTATATTCTTAATAATAAGTTTAATGGCTCCTCAGTTTGGCTCTAAAATAGAAAAACAAAAACGAAAAGGTAGCGATATAATTATAGCTTTAGATGTTTCAAATAGTATGTTAGCTGAGGATATCATGCCAAGTAGACTTGAAAGGGCTAAACAAATTATTGAAAAAATTGTAGATAAATTAGACGGCGATCGTATAGGGATCGTTGTTTTTGGAGGAAAAGCTTATACTCAATTGCCTATAACAACAGACTATTATGCTGCAAAACTATTTTTAAACAATATTAATACAGGAATGATTCCTACTCAGGGAACTGCTATAGGAAATGCCATAGAGCATTCAATGGAATCTTTTGACATGAATAACAAATTAAAAAGTAAGGCTATAGTAATTATTACAGATGGAGAAAATCATGAAGATAATGCTGTAGAAATGGCTACTAATGCAGCAAAAGAAGGGATTACAATAAACACCGTAGGAGTTGGGTTAGAAGAAGGAGGACCTATTCCTAGCTATTATAAAGGCAACAAAGCAGGATACAAAAAAGATATGGATGGCAATGTTATTGTAACAAAGCTTAACGAACCTATGTTACAAGAAATAGCAAGATCAGGAAATGGTGTTTATGTAAGAATAACTAATTCTAATATAGGAACAAATTTATTATTAAATCAAATAGATAAAATGGAAAAAGTTGATTTAGAAAGTAAAATGTATTCCGAATATGATGACAAATATCAATATTTTGCTCTTATAGGTTTTTTGTTATTGATAATTGAATATCTTATTAGTGAACGTAAAAGTAAATTATATAAAAAGCTAAACTTATTTAAGCCATACGTAATTGCTGGTATAATTATTTTTGCTTATTCTAGTAACAGTTTTGCTCAATCATCAAATAAATTGATTAAAGAAGGGAATAACCTTTATAAAAGCAATAAATTTAATGATTCAGAGATAAAATATCGTAAATCATTAGAGAAAGATAACAAAAATGCTAGTGCAATGTTTAATCTTGGGGATGCAATGTATAAGCAAAAAAACTATGATGAGTCTGCGAAAATATTTGAAAGTGTTATAAACAATCAAAATATAGACAAAGATACAAAGGCAAAGGCATACCATAACTTAGGCAACTCATTATTGAAAAAAGAAAGTTATAAAGAGGCTTTAGAGTCTTATAAAAATGCTCTTAAAATTAATCCTAATGATAAGGATACAAAATACAATCTTTCTTACACATTGCAAAAATTAATTCAGCAACAGCAGCAGCAACAGCAAAAAAATGACAAAAACGATAAAAATGACAAAGACAAGAAAGATGACAAAAACAAATCAAATAATGATAAGCAACAAAACGATAACAAACAAGACGACAATAAAAACAAAGATGGAGATAAGAAACAAGACAAAAAAGATGGAGCAAAGGGAAACGATGACAAAAATAAAATGTCTAAAGATGATGCAGAAAAGCTATTAAAAGCAATGGAAGCTCAAGAAAAAAATGTTCAGGATAAATTAAATAAAGATAAAATAAAAGCTCAAGGTAAAGTAAAAATAGAAAAAGATTGGTAAGATGAAAAAAATATATTTGTTAATATTCGTTTTAATTTCTACTATTAATATTTTTGCTCAAGTAGAATTTACAGCTACATGCAAGAGCCCAGTTGCACAAGGGGAACAATTCAGACTTGTTTTAACATTAAATGCAAAAGGTTCAGGATTTCAAGCACCCTCAATGTCTGATTTTAATGTTTTATCAGGACCTAGTACTTCTTCTAGTTCTAGCATATCAATTGTGAATGGAAATGTATCACAATCTGTTAGTACAACTTACACATATATTATTTCAGCAGCAAAAGAAGGTGATTTTAAAATAGGTTCAGCTAGCATAGAAGTAGAAGGTAAAAGATATATTTCAAATCCAATAACAGTTAAGGTGTTAAAGAGTTCAGCTTATCAACAACAGTATAATTCTCAATCTTCAGGTAGCAATAGGAAAAATAACGAAGCAACAGGAAAAGCAGGGACAAATTTAGTTGCAATGACAAGCATAAATAGGTCTACGGTTTACCAAGGGGAACCAATTGTTGCAACATCAAAAATATATAGTCGACTTAATCTAGTTGGATTTAATAATGTGAAATTTCCTACTTATGATGGTTTTTGGTCAGAAGAATTAAAAATGCCATCAGAAATTACATTAAGAAATGAGCAATTAAATGGAATAAGTTATAAATCAGCAGATTTAAAGAAAATGCTTTTATTTCCACAAAAATCAGGAACAATAAAAATAACTCCAATTGAAATAGAATGCGTTGTTCGTGAGGTTGTAAGAGATGATGACCCATTTTCTGCCTTTGGCTTTTTCAATAGCCAAAGAAATGTAAAATACAATGTAGTTAGTAATGCCGTTAATATTAACGTATTGCCATTGCCAGAGCGAAATAAACCTATTGATTTTACAGGAGCTGTTGGTCAATTTAAAATTAAATCAACAATAGATAAGACAAAGGCAAAGACAAATGATGGTATTTCATTTAAATTGATTGTATCAGGAAGTGGTAACTTTAAGTTGATAAATAAATTTGATATACAATTTCCAGCTGATATAGAAGTGTATGACCCAAAAGTTTCAGAAAATGTTTCTACTACAGAAAAAGGCATGAACGGAACAAAAGTGTTTGAATATTTACTTATTCCAAGAAGTGCAGGCAAGTTTACAATTCCTTCTGTAACATTTAATTATTTTGATCCACAAAAGAAAGACTATGTTAATATTGCATCAGAAGAATTTGAAATAGAAATAGAAAAAGGGAAAGGTGATGCTTCTGGTTATATTAGCTCAATAAACAAAGAAGACTTAAAATATCTAGGTAAAGATATTAGGTATATTAAAACAGCAAATATTACCTTAAAACCAATAAATACACAATTTCTATTTTCTACTCAATTTTACATTTTATCAATATTACCTCTATTTTTATTTCTTTTATTTATTATATTACTTAACAAAAAAATAAAAGAAAATAGAGATATTGCGCTTGTCAAAAACAAACGAGCAACAAAAATTGCAAAAAAACGATTAAAAACAGCAAATAAATTTTTACAAGAAAACAACTCTGCTGAATTTTATAATGAAGTAAGTAAGGCTTTGGAAGGTTATATAGGAGATAAGTTGAATATTTCTATTTCGGAGTTAAATAAAGATAACATTATAGCAAGTTTATCAAAACGAAACGTTCAAGATGAATATATAAATAAATTGATAGAATTACTTAATGAGTGTGAATTTGCAAGATTTGCACCTCAAACTTCAAGCGAAACGTTGCATAATACATTTGATAAAGCATCCGAATTAATTATGAATCTTGAACAAAAAATTAAAAGATAATTGAGCTTATGGAAAATAATATTAAATATCTAAAAAAAAGCAATATCTCTTTAATAATAAATATTAGAAGGATATTAGTAATGATGTTTTTAATAGCTTTTAGCTTAGCTATGTTTTCAAATGACTTAAATGATGATATAAAAAAAGCAGAAAGCCTTTATAAAAAAGGAAAATACAAAGAAGCAGCAGAAAATTATAAAGCAATATTAAACAAAGGGTATGCATCCCCTGAAATATTATACAACACAGGGAATGCTTATTATAAGATGAAAGAATATCCATCTGCAATATTATTTTATGAGAAAGCGAAAAAGTTAGCTCTAAACGATGAAGATATAGATAACAATCTGACCATTGCTATGTTACAAACTAAAGACAAGTTTGAAACAATACCTGAAATATTCATAGTTACATGGTTGAAAAACTTTTCTAATTTACTTTCTTATGATAATTGGGCTAAGCTATTTATAACATTATTGGTTTCTTTTTTTATATTACTTGCAATATATTTATTAGCAAAAACCAATGCTTTAAAAAAGGTGTTTTTTTCTGTTTCAATATTAGCATTGACTTTTAGTATAATCTCCATTTTGCTTGCTATATATCAGTTTAATCAAATAAAAAACAATCATTTTGCTATAGTATTTCAGCCTTCAGTTACAGTTAAAAGTTCTCCTGAAATAAATAGTACTGATTTATTTCTTCTTCACGATGGAACAAAAGTGCAAATACTTGATAAAATAGAAAATTGGTATAAAGTAAGGATTTCAAATGGTTCTTTAGGTTGGATAGAAGAGGAAGCTATTGAAAAAATATGAGTTTAAAATAAAATTTCTCTTGCAATCTGGATAAATATTTATTTTTAGAATTGTTTAAAATCATTTAAACATGTTTATTTTTGTTTGCATTGTTGTTGTTAATTATCAATATTTCAAATTAATAGCGTTATAAACAATAATATTCATTTAAAATATACTACAAATATTTACCAAAAGGTTGCTCTTTCGTGGCTTTGATGTGTGGTGGGATTATGCATTGTCATAAGCTTCGCCAGTGGTTATTATAATTTTATCTCTAACGGGATTTGGAATGTTTTCTTCAATAAAGAGTGAGACCGTTGCAATAATCACGATTCAATAATTTTGTTATTAAATCTCACTAACTTTTTAAATTTTGTTAATGATTTGAGACCATTGCAAGGCAAAACACTAAAAATAATCGAACACACATTTCCATTTAGATAATCCTGAAATAAGTTTACAGCCTTTTTCCTTAATTCTGTTTTTTTATGTAAACCTATTTTAGGACGAGACACCTTTATAGTACCTTTTATGTGCCTTTATAGTACCTTTCATGTACCTTTCATGTACAGTAATAGAATTTTCACACTAAATAACTTGGGTTTAATCAAAATCAATTTTTGATATAGAGCACATATAAAGCACATATACAGTTCATATAGAGTACATATAAAGCACATATACAGTACTTTAATCCCACCTTTAACTCTGGATAATCAACCTTAAATTCACATTTCATGCTAATAATCAAATGATTAACCGTCCAAATTAAATCATATTCACTTTTTTGTTATTTTTAAGCATTCACACCCTTCGCTTTAATTATCAATACATTAACTAAAATAACACAATATGATAAAATTGATAATAACGAAATGGTATTGAATGAATATGGGCATATTGCATATAATGAGTGGGTGAAAACATCAGAGATAAGGGATAACGTTACATTAGGCACATTTGTTATAATGCCAAATCATATACACGGGATTATTATATTGGAAACAAACGGTAGGGGCGTATCGCATACGCCCAAAAATATCACAAAACAGGATGACGCCGTAACCGACTACAATCAACATCCAAAACCATTGGTTCAATTATACGTGGTTATAAATCAGTGGTAACAAAAATAATAAAATCATTAAATGTTAATTGTATTGTTTGGCAACGAAATTATTATGAACATATAATTAGAAATGATAATTCGTATTATAAAATTGTGGAATACATAGAAAATAATCCAGAACGTTGGTATGAAGATAAATTTTATTGTGGTAATAATTATGATATTTAACGGTAGGGGCGTATCGCATACGCCCAAAAATATCACAAAACTGTTAATATTCACTTTCTATTATTTTAACACAATATGATAAAATTAATCATGCTTTATACCTTTTTCTATAAATTCGATTCCCATATAACAACAAATTTAGCAAGCAAAAAGCGAATAACAAAAACACGTTTTTTTTAATCTACAAAATGATTATTTTAGATTCATATTTTAAATATATATTTTTTGTAATTTAAAAATTTGTACATTTGTAAATACTTAAAGTGATAAAAGTATTCAAAATATTAAATTCTCTTTTGATGATTTGTAATATGCTTTTTATATATTTGAATCAAAATAAAATGGGTATAACTGTAGCAAGCCACCTAAAAAGACCGGCTTTAAAGGAATTTATTATAGTTATAAACGAGTTAGCGTTCATGCTAAAAAAAAACTACAAATCATAAAGAAACTACTGATAATGAAAAGTATAATTGAATTAAACGAAAATGAAGCAAGACAATTCTTTTTAAAAGAAAAAAATTATGTGAATTTCGACCTTCCTGTTTATTTTTCGTTTCAAAATTTATTAAACCTGATAGATGAAAACCTAAAAGAGAAAAAGCTCTCGGATTATAAAAATAATAATCCAAGGGATTTTGATGATATAAATTATTTCATTTTAAATAATAAGGATGGAAAATATGCTTGGCGTCAATTTCAGTTAATAAATCCTGCAATTTATGTTTCTCTAGTTCATTGTATTACATATAAGGAGAATTGGGAATTAATAAAGAGAAAATTCCGTGACTATCAAATAAATGACAAAATAGAATGCAAAAGTTTGCCTATGGTATCTAAAAGTGAAGGAAAAACAGATAAAGAATCTCAGATTTTTACTTGGTGGCAAATGATTGAACAGAAATCAATTACTCTTTCGCTTGATTATCATTACATGCTTCAAACAGATATTACTGATTGCTATGGTTCAATTTATACACATTCGATTAGCTGGGCTATACATGGTAAACTTGAAGCTAAAAAAAAGAAAAATAGGACTAAAAATTCTTTAATTGGTGTCGCAATTGATAATCATTTACAAGACATGAGTTATGGACAAACCAATGGTATTCCTCAGGGAAGTACTCTAATGGATTTAATTGCGGAAATAGTTCTTGGATATGTAGATGAATTACTTACAATAAAGATAGTTAAATTGGGTATTTTAGATTACCGAATTCTTCGTTATAGAGATGATTATAGAATCTTCACAAATAACCCCTTTAATGCCGCACAAATAACAAAAGCATTATCTGAAATACTTTCCGATATGGGATTAAAACTTAATATTGGTAAAACGGAAGCCTCAGATAATGTTATAAAAAGTTCTTTAAAGCCAGATAAACGCTATTGGATTACTAATAGACGAATTGCTGAGAATAAACAAAAATGGTTAATACAATTGTTTTTATTGTCTGAACAATTTCCGAATTCAGGGACTTTAGACACTCAAATGAAGTTTTTTTTAGAAGTTTTGAAAAAAAGTAAAAAAGATGATTCAAACATAGAATCTTTGATAAGTTTAGTAACAGAGATAGCCTATCGAAATCCAAGAGTTGTTCCAACTTCAATAATGATACTATCGCTTTTAATAGAAAAGATAACAGATAAAGATAACAAAAAACAAATATTAAAAAAGATACATAGTAAATTTCAACAAATTCCTAATTCGACGTTTTTGAAAATATGGTTACAAAGACTGACTTTTAAACTTGATACTTCAATTATTTATGACGAACTCATTTGTCAACTGATTATAAATAATGATATTCAGTTGTGGAATTTTGATTGGTTGAATGATAGTTTTAAACAAAAAATTAAAAATAAATCCATCATTGTACAATCAGAAGTACAAACATTAAAAGCTATAGTAACAAATAAAGAAATAGATAATATGATTGTAAATAATGCATATAATTATGAATAGAAAAATAAGATAGGTAATGAATATAGATAAAAAACTATCACCACAAGCAATAATCGCTTTGAAGGAAGCCTTACCTATTATCTTTTGGAAAAAAGATGATTTGCTAGACTTTATTAAGTTGGTTATTGATAATAAATCAATTGTTGGAACAATTAATTGGAATGTTACAAAAAGAGAAAGCATCAAAGAATTGATTGAAAGAATGCTAAACAGACAGGATATTTATAAAAATGACTTAATGAATTTGCTTCTTGCAGTTACGGACTTTGATGATTTTAGCAACCTGAAATATTGGGATGAGGATGGGACAAAGACAAAACGAGCAAAAGAAGCTGTCAATAAATTAAGAACTCATACAAAGGGTTATATTCAAATTACTCAAGAGCAAGAAGAAGCAAGACAACGAAAGATTGAAAACGAAAAAAAAATTAAAATAAATAAATCACTTAGTGAAGAATTGGAAATTTTAAAAAAAAAGTTTAATAAGCTTGCTATTACAAAGGATGTCCAAAACGAGGGTTTGAACTTGAAAAATTCCTGTATGATTTATTTTTATTATATGATTTAGAGCCTAAAGGTTCATTTAAAAATTATGGAGAACAAATTGATGGTGCCTTCACATTTCAAGGAACTGACTATTTACTTGAAGCAAAATGGAAACAGAAAGTTGGGAGAAGTGATTTAGCATCGTTTTGTTATAAAGTTGAAACTAAATTTAAAACAGCAGTTGGATTAATGGTGACAATAGATGGAGTGACAAGTGAGGCAATTTCAGCAGATTTTAAATCAATTATTATTATGGACGTGATTGACATCATTTCTATATTAGATGGTAGAATAAGTTTAACAGACTTGTTGTTTAAGAAAAGGAGAAAAGCAATCGAAAGTGGAAAAATATATTTGAATGTTAATGAATTGTAAAAAGCGAAAACACACAATAAAGTATATAAGTAATAAGAGTTTCAGAAGGGATTCAAGTGTTGTAGCACGCTCAAACTTTAGTGTAGGTGGACAGAGAATTGCCCCGAAATCCCTTACTGTATATAGCCTCAACCATTGTCAGTAATAGTGAGACCCCGAAAGCAATGAAAGAGCTTTTTGACAACAAGCACAGAATAGATTTAGATCCTTCTCAGCACAACGAGAATACTTTTGACTATTATGATCGTTCAGCTAGGAAAGATGTTTCTAATGTCCGAAAGTTATTAAATGAGTGGTTTTTAAACTATCCCGAAACGGAACAATTCGAATTAAAGAGAAGATTCAAAAAAACATTTACAAGTTCGTTCTATGAACTTTTTATTTATACATTATTTAAACAACAAGGATTTGAAATAACAATTCATCCTGACATTCCGAACACTAATAAGCATCCTGATTTTTTATTAAGAAAAAATGATTCCGAATTTTATTTAGAAGCTAAAGTAGCAAGAGATAAATCGAAAGCTGAAGAAGCATTAGAAAAAAGAATAAATCAACTTTATGATTCACTTGACAAAATAAAGTCACCAAACTTTTTTTTAAAAATAGATGAGTTAATAATAAAAACAACCAATCAGCCTTCAACAAAACAAGTAATAAATAAAATTGAAACAGAAGTTGCAAAACATAATTTTGACACATTAACCGAACAACCACAACAGTCTGGCTTTGAGAATATGGTGAAAATCATTCACGATGATGATAACTTAAAATTAATTGTTTCATTAATCCCTAAAACTCCTACCGGAGGAACAATTGAAGGAAGGGCAATAAGAATATTTCCTTTAGAATCATTTTGTGGAGGTTCACAAGAATCTATTAAAGACTCATTCACAAGGAAGGCTAAAAGATATGGAGAACTTGATAAACCTTATTTCATCTGCATTAACGCCATTGGAATACTTGGAGAAGGGGATTTTGATGTAGAAAATGCACTTTGGGGTTCACTTGCCTGGACTTGGTCAACAGACCCAAATAATAGAGATGAAAAATGGGGAAGAGGCAGAGATGGAATCTTTTTAGGAAAAAAAGGAGCAAGATGTAAAAACGTTAGCGGAGTTCTTGTAACAAAGGTGAGAGAGTATAATTTTGCGACTGCGACATATTGGTTTGCCAAACATCCTTTTTCAGACAATGAAGCGAATTTTGAATTATTTGATTTGGCATATTATTTTGTTGAGTCAGGTAAAATCTTAAAATACAAAGGGAAAACATTTGGTGAAATCCTAAATATAGAATCAACGTGGTTAAACGACTAAAAAAGATTTACTCCTAATAATATAAGATTTATGAAAAGAAACAACCTTTACGACATTACAATAACCTTTGACAGCAGACAAGAGAAGAAATTATTTTCGGGTGCTATTCCATATTTAGGTAGTGCAACATACACTGACAAACTTGACATTTACCAAAATGAAATTAAAATAAGTTGTAACAGAACAAGTATAATTGAACTTGATGAAATATTTTATAATCATAATAGTAGTCTTTACAATCAAATAATAAAAGCATTAGTTTATTTCTATGCAATTAATTTTTCTTGCCCTGCAATTAAAGAAATCATAGTAACATTAAAAGCACAGTCAGGAACATCGAAAACCAAAAAACTTAAATCAACAGAGATAATTCAACCAGTCGCAGGTAAAATAATAAGTAAAGTTCAATTTGATCCTAATAAAATTGATATAATATTTCAAGAAAACGAAAAAGGAAAGTCACTTCTAATTGCTTTATCCTATTGGTTAAAAGCTATGTCAACTAACGACCCCGTTTTTACCTTTGAAAGACTATGGCGAGGATTTAATAGAATATATTCTATTATTGGACAATCTGAGAGTGAAACTGATTGCCATATAGCAATGCGGAAATTTACAATTGCTCACACGAACATTTTAAAACATTCATTGAAAGAAGTTCAAAAATATTCACAACAAACTCTTCGTAATTCTTTTCGGTGGCGAGGTTTAATTTTAAATGATTATCCTACCCAAAGAAAAACTCCTCAGTTTAAAGAGTTTATATTAAGATATAAAGATGAAAGGGTTATGAAACTTATTCAAGAAACTTTACCATATAGGCAAGAATATTTAACAAAAGAGAACTTAATTGTGACAGTAATGGATCATATAAATAAATATTTAGCAACCCCTGTTAAATCTGATGCGGAACTAATTTCATTACTATGTATTAAATATATGTACTTCGTTAGAAACAAATCTTTTCACGGTGAAAAAATAGACGGGGCATTTAGATTACTTGAAAATAAGGAAACAAAGGAACTTGAAAAATTAAATTTGATACATTCTAGTTACATTGCGGACCTAATTAATTCAAATGACAAATACTAAAAGACAAACTACTGAAAATAAAAAAGGGGGACAAAATCGCCAATTTTTAAGCGTCTGTTAGAACACCTTTTTTTTATAACTCGAACCCATTTCAATGCAAAATTTAACGCACACACACTTTTATAACGACTTCTTTCAATTCCTCCACGCAAATTATTAGTCTTTAGCTATTGATTTTAGTCATAATTCTTTTGCTTTTTTTATAATGAATTCTTTTGCGGAGTCATAATCGTTACTTATTACTCCATCAAGTATACCTATTCACACGGAAGCGACTGAAAAATTTCAAGATTTATTTCACGAGCAATCTTCAATTATTCATCCACATGATGGCGACGTATTTGATTGTAATAATTAAGTGGATTAATAATAACAAATAAGAGCAAACGGGCTAATAAAGAGTATATGTCTCATAAGGGAGTGATACTTATGGGGGCGAAATAAGTAAAACTCATGTTATTTGCAATGTAATAAGCTACAAATGTTAGAGGTTTCACTATCTGTGAAATATTAGGGTGGCAGTTTCGTAGTACAGATTTTTATAGAAAAACTACATGTACAATTTAGCGAGAAGGGGACTAAAGTACTTTGTCTTTCTTTTTTTTACTCTACGATTAATCAAATAAATATTCCAAAAAAGAATCATAAAAATCTACTACAAAATATTTGTATGATTTATGAAAGTTATCTAATTTTGCATTTGAAATAATACTAAAAAAGCAACTAAAATTTTACAAATCATCAAGATAAATGTATTCGTATTGATGTTTGTATTTAATTATTAGGTTATTATGATTACATTTATTTGTTCGATTCTATTACTCATTGCAGGTTATTTTGTATATGGGAAAATTACAGAGAAAATATTCGTTATAGATTCACAACGTATTACTCCTGCTTATAGCAAGCAAGATGGGGTTGATTATGTCCCTCTAAAGCCTTTTAATATATTTATGATTCAATTTTTAAATATTGCAGGTTTAGGACCTATTTTTGGAGCTATAATGGGTGCTAAATACGGAACTTCTTCATTTTTATGGATTGTTTTTGGGTGTATTTTTGCAGGAGCTGTTCACGATTATTTTTCTGGAATGATTTCTCTAAGACATAATGGGGAAAGTTTACCTGAAATACATGGTAAATATTTAGGTAACGGAGTAAAACAATTTATGCGCGTTTTTATGGTTGTGTTAATGATTTTGGTTGGAGTTGTTTTTGTGTTGGGGCCTGCAGGGTTATTAGCAAAACTAACCCCTAATTACTTTAATACTATTTTTTGGATTGTCGTAATTTTTGCATATTACATTGTTGCAACATTGCTTCCTATAGATAAGCTTATAGGTAAAATATATCCTATTTTTGGATTTTGCTTATTGTTTATGGCATTAGGAATATTGCTTTCCATTTTTATAAATCAACCTTACTTGCCAGAAGTTTGGGAAGGGTTACAAAACAATTATCCTCAAATAGAAAATAGGCCTTTATTCCCTATGCTTTTTATTTCTATAGCATGCGGAGCAATATCAGGATTTCATGCGACTCAATCTCCTTTAATGGCTCGTTGTATGACTAATGAAAAACAAGGTCGTCCTATATTTTTTGGAGCAATGATTGCTGAAGGTATAGTTGCGCTAATTTGGGCTGCTGCAGCTTCTTATTTCTTTCATAGAAATGGAATGGGTGAAAATAATCCTGTTGTAATAATTGATAGCATTACAAAAGAATGGTTGGGTACTATTGGTGCAATATTAGCTATTTTTGGTGTTATTGCAGCTCCTATTACATCTGGAGATACATCCTTCCGTTCAGCACGATTAATTATTGCTGATTTTTTGCACTATGATCAAAAACCTATTCTTAAACGTTTTATAATAGCAATTCCTCTTTTTATTGCAGGAATAGGAATTCTTATATATAGCATTTATGATAAAAATGGCTTTGACACTATTTGGAGTTATTTTGCTTGGGCAAATCAAGCATTATCTGCTGTAACTCTTTGGGCAATAACTGTATTTTTGTATCATAAAATGAAGTTCTACTTTATAACTATTATTCCTGCTCTTTTTATGACAATGGTTACAACAACCTACATTCTTATTGCACCAGAAGGGTTAGGGTTAACTCATATTTTTGCATACATTGGAGGATTTATAATTACTTGTATAATATTCTTACTTTTTATATATCATACCATAATTTACACGAAAAACACTCCCCTTAATTGATTACATCTTTATTATATCATTTTTAATATGGTAATGTATATTTAAATTGATAAAAAAAACAAGATTTCAATTAAGTTTTCTAATTTTGTAAAAAGAAAGTGGTTATTTATTAAAAAGATAAAGGTGAAAGACTTGTTTTATTTACTTGTTATTGCATTATTATTAACAGGTTATAGTTTGAAATCGCAAAATGTTTACGATAAGATTAATGATGAATTTATGAATAATTCTCAAGGTTATGGTTTGCTTGAGAAAATGACAAAAGAAATAGGGCATAGATATACTGGTAGCCCAAATGGTATAAAGGCAGAGGAGTTTTGTTATAATTATTTCAAACAAATTGGTTTAGATGACGTTTATCATGATGAGTTTATATTTGATGGTTGGGAAAGAGGGAGCTTGTCTTTTAAAATTTTAAGTGGAAAAGATACCTTAGGTATAAAAGCTTATTCTTATGCAAATGTTACTGAGTTTGCAGATGTTAGTGCGAAATTGATAGATTTAGATAATGGCTTAGAAGATGATTTTAAGAAAAATGCAAAAAAAATTAAAGGTAATATTGTATTGCTTAATTATGGTGCATATTCTTTTGATAATAAGAAAAAAAATATAGATATTCGACAAAAGGCATTATTAGCAGTAAAATATAGAGCCAAAGGAGTTGTTTTTATTGATGATAGGCAAAATGGAGCTATATATACAGGTCGGGTTGCAGGTAGAAATAACATATTACCCATACCAGCAATTGCTATTAGTATTGGAGAAGGATTACATATTAGGCAACTGATGAAAGAAAAAAGTATTGTTTCTGGAATTATAAATATGACAAATGTAATAGGCATTTTTCCTGCTCGAAATGTAATTGGGGTAATAAAAGGTACAGATTATCCTGATGAGTATATATTGATTGGGGCACATCTGGATAGTTGGGATGTTTCTACAGGAGCAATGGACAATGGTATTGGCGCAGCTACAGTTTTAGACCTAGCTAATGGTTTGAAAAAGCTAGATTTAAAACCTAAGCGTAGCATTATGTTTGTTGAATATATGGGAGAAGAAGTTGGGTTATTAGGATCATCACATCTTGTTAAACGTTTAGATTCTTTAGGTATGCTTAATAATATAAAATGTGTTATGAATCTTGATATTAGTGCTAATTTAAAAGGATGGAATGTTTTTTCTGATACTCTTTGCAGTTATGTAGATTCTGTTGGTAAACTATTTTTGAAATATGATGATGATTCTACTTATAAAAACATAAACGATATTTATATTGGTTGTGCAAGTGATCATCAGCCATTTTTTGTGGAGGGAATACATTCCATTCGTCCAAATCGTATTTCTGATGGATGGGCATGTTATCATTCTGATTGTGATTTATTTTATTGGGTTAATAAAAAATCAATGATAAATAGTGCTCGTTACACAGCAATGATGCTCTATTCTTTAGCAAATATAGAAACATTTCCTCCAAAAATGACTAGTGAAAAAACAAAAGAATTAGTGTTAAAGTTAGATATCAAACAATATCTTAAAGGGTGGGGGCATTGGAAATGGGGAGATTAAACAATTTGAATAATCAACAAAAGGATAGTAAGTTAATTTGGCATCCGTATACTCACTATGAAAGCTTGCCTAATATAGTTATATCTAAAGGTGAAGGACAATATTTATTTGATGAAAATGGAAACAAATATATTGATGCCATTTCTTCTTGGTGGGTTAGCATACACGGGCATTGTAACAGGTATATTAATGAAGCTGTTTATAAACAACTCCAAACTTTAGATCACGTTATTTTTGGAGGATTTACACATTATCCTGCAATTGAAATATCTGAACGTATATTAAATTTAATTCCTTTTCATAATAAGGTTTTCTTTTCTGACAATGGCTCCACTGCGGTCGAGGTTGCTGTGAAAATGGCAATACAACATTTCCATAATCAAGGAATAAAAAAGAACAAAATAATAGCGTTTAAGGACTCTTATCATGGAGATACTTTTGGTTCTATGTCGGTTAGTTCTCGAAGTATTTTTAACAAAGCTTTTTGGGACTTTCTTTTTGATGTTGAATATATAGACTTGCCTAATGAAAATAACATAAATGAAGTTGTAGAGCACTTTAAGCAAACAACAATAAATGGAGATGTTGCTGCATTTATATATGAGCCTTTATTGCTTGGTGCAGGGGGGATGAAAATATATAAACCAGAGCATTTAGAGATATTGTTACAATTAGCTACATCAGCAAATGTATTAAATATTGCAGATGAAGTAATGACTGGTTTTGGGCGAACAGGAAAGATGTTTGCTTCTGAGTATATGATAACCAAACCCGATTTAATATGCTTGTCAAAGGGGCTTTCTGGAGGAATTTTGCCTATGGGAATTACAACTTGTAATAGCAAAGTGTATAGCTCTTTTGAACAAACCGATAAAACAAAAACATTCTATCATGGACATTCGTTTACAGGCAATCCTATAACATGTGCTGCTGCAATAGCTAGTCTTGATTTGTTTGATATAAATAATATTTTAGAAAAAATACAAGACATAAACAATCTACATATTGCATTTGTCCAATCTTTAAGTAAATATAAGCAATATTGTCGTGCTGAAACTATTGGAGTGATACTAAGGATAGAATTCATTAACAATGAAAATACCTCTTACTTAAATAATATCAAAGATGTAATTAATGAGTTTTTTATAGAAAGAAAAATAATAGTGCGCCCTCTTGGCAACATTTTCTACCTTTTACCTCCTTATTGCATTGAGAAAACGGATTTAGAATATATTTATAAGACAATTGTCGAATTTATTCAAACCATTTCCTCCAACTGTAAATGATAGATTATTATAAAATATTAGAAATTGAACCTAATTCGAATGAAATTCAAATAAGAAGAGCTTATTTGAAATTAGCAAAAAAATATCATCCAGATATAAACAGAAATGATAAGGATGCTAAATTGAAATTTCAGATGATTAATATGGCTTATCAATTTCTAATTAAAAAAGAGAATAGGCAAAAATATAACGAAAAAACAAATACTCAGAAAGAGAAAGAGGAGGAGTACTTACGGCGCAAATATGGTGTAAGTAAAGGTCGTTACAATGACATAAAAAAAAAGCAAAGAGCTACTAAAAATGACACGAAAGAATATGAGTTTAAAGAACCTTTATCTGATAACTTTTATTTTACTGTAATGTTTATCATTGGGATAATTGGCATTGTATTAGGAATAGTTAATTTGTTTATTAATGAGTGGGATGGCATTGATAGTCTAAGTGGATTGACTTTTGGGCTAATGTTTACAGCTATTATAGTATTTGGATGGTTTAAATTTAACAATAAAATTTAAAAAAATATATGCAAGCAGTTGTTGAAAATTATTTAAAATATAAAGAACTATCAGCAAAATTTCCTAACTTTATTTTTAATTCATATGATTTTGAAATTAAGAATAATGGTTTAGATATTCAATTTGAATTTATTATTGAAGATTTAGTTGTTTTTAATCCAAAAATTAAAATATCATATTCTAATTCTTTACTTAATACTGATAAGAATATTATAGAAAACTTAGTTTTTAATATTGGAATGATAGAACTTATTAGTTATTGGAAAACTACTTGTTCAAAGAATATAATAATAAATAATATCCTCATTAATGAAAAACAAATTAAGTGGTGGAAAAATTTGTATTATAATGGATTAGGTGAGTTTATTTATCTAAATGGTTTAAGTGAAAAATGCAATATTGAAAACTTATTCAACTTCCAAGTTAGAGGAAATAAAACATTTGACAAATTTAATTACAAGCATCATAATCGCACATTAGTACCTATTGGAGGTGGAAAAGATTCAGTTGTAACCACAATGATGATGAAAGAAGTGGGTAGGGACATCCAGTTTTTAATAATAAATCCTCGCAAAGCTACAATAGATACTGTTATCACTGCCAAATACACAGAAGATGATATTATAACAATAAATAGGCAAATAGATTCTAAACTATTAGATTTAAATAGCAAAGGTTTTCTTAATGGACACACTCCTTTTTCTGCAATGCTTTCTTTTTATTCAATATTAGTAGCATACCTTTACGGATATACAGATATTGCTCTTTCTAATGAAAGTAGCGCTAATGAACCAACAATTCCTAATACTCAAATAAACCATCAATATTCTAAAAGCATAGATTATGAAAACGCTTTCCGAACATACTGCTCACAATATATATCCCCAGACTTTAACTATTATAGTTTTCTTCGGCAATTAAACGAATTGCAAATAGTACAAAATTTTTCTAAATATCCTCAATTTTTCGACGTATTTAAAAGTTGCAACGTTGGAAGTAAAAATGATACTTGGTGTTGTAATTGCCCTAAATGTTTGTTTACATACATTATGCTTTCTGCATTCATTGATGATGAGCAATTAATTAATATATTTGGGGAAAACCTACTCAATAAAGAATCAATGATAGAATATTATGAGCAATTAGCTGGAATAGTTTATGTTAAACCATTTGAATGCGTTGGAACAGTTGAAGAAGTTAATATAGCTTTGAACGCTGCAATTAAAATCAGAAAAAATCAAAAACTACCATTAATATTAGAGCTATATTCTAAAATTTAAACCAAAATTCAAAAAAAGAGTATTATTTTAATTGAGACCCTACATTTCTTTCAAATGTTTTTTTTTACGAGCTCATGAGATAAATATTAATATTTTTACGTTTCTTGGAAACTCTAAAAAACGTATCGCTCTTCGCTTTGTTTTTGATTCAAATAATTCTGAAATAAGTTTACTGTCTTTTTTCATAATTCTATTTTTTGTGTAACCCAATTTTAGAACAAGATAGTTTTTTTTGTCAATAATCCTTTTTTAAATAATCAAAATTATTTTTTTTGATATAGAGCATATATACAGTACTTTAATCTAACTTTTAACTCTATATAACCAATCTTAAAATTGCATTTTATGCTAATAATCAAACAATTAACCGCTCAAATTAAACCATGTTTATTTTTTTTGTTATTTCAAAATACGCACAATCTTCGCTTTAATTATCAGCATATTTTTGTTCTCCTCAAAGGTAATAATAATTTGAGTAAATATTAAACCTTTCTTTTAAATCGTTTAGGACACTATTTATTTATAAAACATTTATTTACTTTTTTTAGAGAAAAAAATATTTATATGTGTTTTCAAATAAATATTATATTTTTGTATTAATTAATTTTATAATTATTTAGAGCAAATTACTTTATGAAAGAAATATTTACAATTCTTATAATATTTTTAACTTTTGAACAATTGTTTGCTCAAGATTTAATAGTTACAAAAGAAAATGATTCTATAAATTGTAAAATAACTAAAGTAAAAAACAATATAGTATTTTTTATACGCAAGCATAATACTAATTTTAATAATAATTTACTTTCGATTAACCAAATTTCTTCAACTAAATACAACTATTATAAAGATGATGCAATCTCAACAGAAAAGATTTCCTTGTATAACGAATTTTATCCTCATTGGCGTCTTAGTGGAAATAAAGGTTATAATTATCTTATAGGGATTATATCTAATGATGTTTCGTATGAATTTAAGCAATATGTAAAAGAATTAAAAAAAGGGACTAATTATAGTATTGATTTATCTTATTATATGAAAAATAAATTTGGTGTTGGGTTTCAATATAAATTATTTCACACATTTAATGAAATGGATAATATATATATAATTACTTCAACAGGGGCAACAAAGTATGGGAAAATGAGTGATGATATTACTACTGTTTTTATTGGTCCTTTTTTTACAACACGTTTGTTAAGTATGAATAAACTTAATGCATTTGTTGCAAATATAGGCATCGGTTTTATTAATTATTATGACAAAAAAGTTGTAGTTGATAATTATACAATAACAGCGAATACTATCGGATTGTCATTTGGAGTGGGTTACGATGTTGGCCTATCAAAAAACATAGCAGTTGGAATGCAGTTGGCTTTTACATTAGGAGGATTATCTGAATACCAATTAAAAGATGGTAGTTCAACTCAAACTGTCAAATTGCCATCAGACAGTTATGAAAGCTTAAATCGTATTGATTTATCTCTAGGATTAAGGCTAAATTCTTCCAAATAATTAAGGTCTGCTGAAAAAAAACAAAAAAACATTGATTGTTAATTATTTTCACAGATTTATAGGGATAAGTTTGTAGAGATTTATCACAAAGTAATGAGTTATAACTGAAAATCTGCAATTAGATATAAAACATCTGGAAAGTGGAATCTATTTCATAAAAATAGAAAACCAAACTTTCAAAATAATTAAAAAATAAATAATATTGACACTAGGCGAACCTATGTGGATTCGCCGTATACGGTCTCAAAATTATAATTTTTAAAACAATAACAGCGCTATTGTTTTAAACTATAAAATATAGTTGTGTACAAAAAAATGTAGATTTGTAACACTAAAATTTTATTTAATGAACTATATTATAGTTTCTAATTTATTAAAACCGTATTTTAATTTTGCTATTGAAGACTTCTATTTGAAAAATATAGATAATGATTCTTTAATTGTAATTATGTATGTGAATGATAATTCAATAATAGTTGGCAAGAATCAAAATTATTTAAAAGAAGTTGATTATAAATATATCATTAGCAATAATGTTCCTGTATATAGGCGAGCATCGGGTGGGGGAACGGTATATCATGATAAAGGAAATTTAAATGTATCTTTTATTTTAAATAGAAGCAATGGCTTTTCAAATCATAAACATTCGTATTTTTCTGAAATTATTAATGATTTTTTAATTGCAAATGGCATTCAATCAAACATAGGAAAAAGAAATGAAATACTTGTAGACAATTATAAAATTAGTGGTTGTGCACAATATATTTATAAGAATTCAATCTTGCATCATTTGACTTTGTTGTTTGATGCAAACTTGTTAAATGTTTATAATTCTTTAAAAAATAATTCCAATTATTATAATGATAATCACACGTGTTCATTTAATAATAAAGTAGTTAATATTAATAATATAAACAATAGCTTTAAGTCTATTGTCGATTTTCAAAATAAATTATTAAAATATTTGACAGATAAATTTAGTTTGCACAAGATCCAATTAAATAATGAAAGTAAAGAAATATGGGATATTGCAAGCAATAAATACAATAAGGATGAATGGAACTTATTTTATAATTCCAATTATTGCTTTTCGAATGAATATTTAGAGGGAAGTAATTTGATAAAAATAGAGATAAAAGTTAAAAAATCATTTATTGACAATTTTAGTATTACTTTAAATAACAAGATGTATTATATTGAAAATGCGACAAATAAAAGACATATATTTTGCGAGTTGAATAAAATATTAGAAGAGTTTTATAACAAAAACATGATTTCTTTTAAATGTATGAATATGGAAAAATTAGTTTTTAAATGTTTTTAAAACAAAAGAATAACTTAATAATTGTTTATAAAAGAGTAGGGGGGATTATATTATAGTTATTTTTTTTATTTCATATTTGCTAAGTCTTTTTCCTTTAGCTTTAACACCTTTTATTTCTACAAATTCTCTTGCGTTGATTTGAATGTCAGGATGTGTATTCTTGTTTTTATTATTGAATGTTATTTGAATAATTGGTTCTGATTGTGTTGTAATTAGGTATATCAAATCTTCTGCATCTTTGTCAATAAATAAAATTTTTCGTTCGGATACTGTTATGTTAAATCTTTTAATGAAGTACTGCTTTTCTGTGTTATTTAAGTATATAGCTGTTATTACCAATTCAGGATTGAATTTTTCGATTATGCACATGTCTTCGTCAAAGTGAGTAAGAAGAGATTGTGAATTGTATGTGCAATAGCTCCCAGATTGCATTATTGCTAGTATTTTATCTTCGTTATTAAATTTTCCTAAATACTTTCCTCTAACTTCTGAATTTAGCCTTTTTGTATTTTCATCAAACCATACTTCTAGTTCTGTTTCTTTTTGTTGTGTTTTTTCTTTTAAAGCAATTTTATAAATGGGGTGTCGTGTAATAATATTTCCTTGAGAGTTACGACCTTTTATATCAATAGATGAAAAATCAAATTCAAATTTTTGCCTTTTTAATTTAGGGTTATATTTTAGAAAAATTGTAACTATTTCTGTTTCGGAATTATTGTTTATAGAAAAATAAAGAAGTTTTGAATCTTTGTGTTCTTTTATTATCCAGTACTCTTTATCTCTATTAGTTCCGATAACATTAAATCGCTTTGCTCTAATTTTACTGTCTTCTCCATCAAAATACATAACATTGTATGTTGTTTTAGAATCGCTTTTATCAAAAATATTTATGTGAATTATTTCTTTTCCTGCATAGTTTTTTGTGCTAACTTTACTAACGGTAAAAGTTCCATTATTTCTGAATACAATAATGTCATCAATATCTGAACAATCACAAACGTATTCTTCATTTTTTAAAGCTGTTCCAAAGAATCCATCTTTTTTATTGACGTAAAGTTTTTCATTAGCTAGAACAACTTTAGTCGCTTCTATATTTTCAAAATTGCGTATTTCTGACTTTCGTTCTTTGTTTTTTCCAAATTTTATTTTAAGCTTTTTAAAATATTCAATTACGTACTCAATGATGTTTAAAAGAGATTTAGTTGTGTCATTAAGTTCATTTTGAAAATTAGATATTGATTGATCTGATTTGAATGCATCAAATTTTGAGATTCTTTTTATTTTTATTTCAGTAAGCCTAATTATATCTTCATCAATTATTTCACGATAAAAATTAATTAAAAATGGTTGTAGTCCTTCTTTTATAGTTTCTATAATTTGATTAAATGTTTCACATTTTTCAATAAGCAAATATATTCGATTTTCTATAAATATTTTTTCAAGAGATAATTGTAGTATTTTCTCTTTTAGTTCGTTAATTCTAATGCTTAACTCTATTTTTGTTAGTTCTAAAGTTTGTAATGTTGAATGTTTTAAAGCTTCAGTTACTGATGTAAATATAGGTTTGTTTTCCTTAATAATACAAGCGTTAGGAGATATGCTTATTTCGCAAGCAGTAAATGCATATAAAGCATCAATTGTCGTATCAGCAGATATTCCAGGAGCTAATGTTATTACTATTTCTACATTTTCAGCGGTATTATCTTCAATCTTTTTAATTTTAATTTTACCTTTATCATTAGCAGATAATATAGAGTCTATAAGAGAACTTGTAGTACAGTCAGCAGGTATTTCTGATATAATTAATGTTTTGCTATCTATTGGAGCAATTTTAGCTCTAACTCTAATCTTACCACCTCTTTCTCCATCATTATAATTAGTTACATCAATAAGCCCTCCTGTTTGAAAATCTGGATATAATACAAAGGGTTTATCTTTTAAGAAAGCTATTGAAGCATCAATAAGTTCATTAAAATTATGAGGTAGTATTTTTGAGTTTAAACCAACCGCAATACCTTCAACTCCTAATGCTAATAATAGAGGAAATTTAACTGGCAAAGTATCAGGTTCTTCATTACGACCATCATAAGAAAGATGATAGGATGTCAGTTTTGGATTAAACAATACTTCTAATGCAAATTTAGAAAGGCGAGCTTCTATGTATCTGGATGCAGCAGCTTTATCCCCAGTGTAAATGTTTCCCCAATTACCTTGCATATCAATCAATAAATCCTTTTGTCCAATTTGCACAATAGATTCATATATAGAAGCATCTCCATGAGGGTGATACTTCATCGTATGACCAATAATATTTGCCACTTTATTATATCGACCATCTTCTAATTCATACATAGAATGCAGAATTCTTCTTTGCACAGGTTTTAGACCATCATTAATATGAGGTATAGCCCTTTCTAAAATAACATAAGATGCATAATCAAGAAACCAATTTTCATACATATCAGCAATCCTGTATGATTTTTCTTTTTGTATTTCAGTGCTTATTTTAGTGTTATTATTTTCATTATCTAAGTTATTCTCCATCTGTTCTTAAAAATCGAATTAAAATTATTTCAAATAAAATAAAAAATGCTGCAAAAACAAGTAATATTCTCCACAAAACGAATCCTTTCTCAATAAATTCTATATCTTGCTTTATAGAATTATATTCATTATTTTTTATCCATGTAATGTTTAAGTCGTTTTTATTTTTTATTAAATCTATTTCTTCCTCTGTAAATGCTCTCAAATCAGATTCATTTCTATTATAATTAAAAGATAATGATTTAACTGTATTTTTATTATATACTACATTATAATTTCCAGCATCATTAATTTCATTATTAGTATATATAATAGTTTGAAATTCATTATTACGTTGCTCTGGAATGAATTCTTTTTTATCTTTAATATTTATTAAGCTAACAATATTGTCGCCAGTAAGATTAATATTGTTTAGTTCTATTGCATTTTCAACTCCTATATTGTAATATAAAGCATTATTGTTAAGCCCAAATAATGCTGTATTATATATTATTGGTAAAAACAATGGATGTATTGCTATATCTGAATATTTTGTTTCTATAGGTGTGGTAAACAATATAATGTTAGACGTTTTGTTTTTATAAGAAGAAACAAGAATGTCGTTATTTATTAGTTTTATTAAATTATCTGCTTGAGAGTAATTGCTTACTGATAATTTATAATGAAGTTTTGTATTTGGTAAACTAATTTCTTTTTTTATATTTTCAAATACATCTTTTAATAAATAATTGTCATAGTTTATGTAATTTGATTTTAATTTACTAGTGTCTGAACTTATAAAGAAATCAACGTTAATTGCAGATAAAAAACTTTTGTATGATGTGTAATCAATTTCACTTGCAGGAATAATTATAATATTCCCTCCTTTTTCTGTATATTTAACTAATTCTTGATTTAATCCTGATGATATAGAATATAAAGAATTTAAGACTATCGTTCCTGCATTTCCAAAAATCGAATAGTCTATATTTTTTTCATTAAATTTAATTAAGTTAAAAGAAGAATCTGCTTCAAATATTTTATTTATAAAAACATTATCTTTAGAGAATATATTTATAATATTGGTTTTAGCCATAACATTAAATGAGATAAACATGTCGTCATCAAATGTAATAGGATAGTCAGCTATTGTTAATTTGGCATCATTTATTCCTGTCTTTTTTATAGTAAAAGGCAATTTAATGTCAGTAAATGTGCTTTGGTTAATATTAAAACTACTTAAAGCTTCTTGCCTATTATTTATAAAAAGTTTTAAAGGTATGTTTTCAAAAGGAAGGTCAGACAAATTTTTAATCCTTACATTTAAAGTGTTTTGTCTATTAAGATTTAAAGAAGGATATTCCAGCCAACAACTATCAATAAATAAATTGTTTTTGTTTTCAGATTTGATTTGTATAAAATAAATCTGTTGAAGGTCGTTATTTTTTATATTTTCTATATCTGTAGTAGTTTTTTGAAAATCAGAAATACAGTAAAGTTTACTTGTTTCTAATTGTTGATTTTTCAACAATTCAACATGCCTTTTTACAACTTCAGAAATAGAGTGGGGTGTTGATATTAATTCAATATTATCAATTGCATTTATTGCCTCGTTTTTTGATTTAGATATAAAATCAGAATATGAAAAGTTATTATTCAGTATAATGAAACGATAATTGTCATTATATGCCTTAATAATATCTATAGCTTTGTTTTTAGACTGATTTAATAAATTCCCATTTATTCCTTTCGCTGACATACTAAATGAATTATCTATATATATGCTTACCAAATTACTTTTTGAAAGATTATTTGCTACATTTGTTTTATTTGGTATGTATGGTTGTGAAAAAGCAAATACTATAAATAGAATAGAAAGAATCCGAGATAAAAGAATAAGTAAATTTTTTATTTGCGAACGTTTCTTCGTCTTATTTTTAACATCTTCTATAAATTTTATATTACTAAAATATACTACCTTATACCTACGTAAATTAAATAAATGAATAATTATTGGAAGTAGTATTAATGATAATGCCCAAAGTATAGAAGGATATAAAAACTCCATTTATTTTATAACTATATTAATCTCTGAATGATGATTTTCTAAAATATTGAAAACGTGCAAAAATAAAGGTTTTTTTTGATATTATTGCTCTAAATAATTTAAAAAATTATAACAAGAGAAAATATTTCATTGAAATTATTCAACGGTAACCTTTATTGCATCTTTAACAGTTATCCTTCTATTATTGTTATAGGATATAACAAAAGCATCAATACCCATGTCTCGTAGCTTCATACAATATTGTTTTGCTCCTTTATAAGTAGTAAATTCTCCAATAAAATATTTATAAGCACCTCGATATCTTTCTACAAATATTTGATCAGTTACTCCATATTTTTTTACATAATAATCTTTTGCTTCTTTCTTAGCAGAAGAGCCTATTTGTACTTTATATAAAACATTATCTGGTTCCAGTTCTACTTGCATATTTTGTTGAGGTTGTATTGAAACTCCATCAGGTTGTAGTTTAAATAAACCACTTGGAAGAATTTCTCTATTATCATCAGGCTTGTATGTAACTACAAATGAACCTAATCCTGATTTTTGTTTAAAATCTTTATTAAATGCTTTTGCATCTTCTAAATCATCAAAACCAACAGAATATTTGTAACTTCCTTCATAATAATCAACTACTAGATTATCTTCTGAAATATTGAAATTCTTTATAAAATATTCTCTTTTTTGATCATTGTTTAGAGATGCTATTTGTACTTTGTACTTATATTTTCGGTCAATCTTATTAACATAAGGTTGTTTTCCTCCATTTTTTTCTAATGATTCTAAATCTTCAATTACTTTTTTGCCATCTTTTCCTCCTTCTTCTGCTAATCTATCAATGTATTCAGGCGATAATGAATCCATTTCATTTAAAGCAAATTGAAGACTCAATGTATCTATAACTTTAACTGTATCTGCTAAAAGTAATGGAATGGTGTCAATAGGAAGAATCTCTGTTTCAGGAATAGTTTTCTTCTTAACAGATGATTTACCTCCTAAATTGAATTTAATTGAAGCAGATGAATATAAAAATCCATCCATCTTACTATTTATTAAGCCTGATTTAGAATTATATCCTTTTGTTCCATCAATGTTATCCGAATTTGTAAAATAATAAGATGCTGATAAATTTGTTTCTACAATGTCTGATAATTTAAATTTAACCCCGATGCCTATAGGAAATGAAATTGCATTGTTTTTGTATCCAGCAATTGTATCCAAACTAGTTTCATATTTATAATCTCTCTTTATTACATTGCCAATTTGCGGATTTTCTAAATCTTGATAATGATCTCTAATTGTTCCATCTGTCCAATAATTATATGCAACTGACTTATCATTCAAAAGGTCGGTTTTGGAATCAAACATAGTATAACCAATACCAACATAGATATATGGAGCAAAACGAGAGGATTTTTTTATTATAACATTATTGTCAAAATGAAAATAAATATTAAAATCTCCTTGCATTATAGTTGATTGAAAGTTTCTATGTTCTAATTCAACTTGATGATCTTTTGCTGTAACAGTCCCATATAGAAAATTAAGTCCAACTCCTATAAAATTCTTTATTCGTTGTTCTACAGAAATATTCGCCGCATAATTAAAACTACTTAATGAACGAATATTTTGTTCTAATGGATGTAAATCACCATTAAATGATAAAAAACCAACACCAATTGATATGGATGGTAATCTATATTTGTTGTAATCTTCAACATCTACAGGTTTACCTGTAGAATCTATAGTTTCAAATTCTTCAGTATTTTGGGAAAAGCTTTTATTACTAAAAACTATTAATAATACTGCTATTATATAAGGTAAATATTTCTTCATTATCTATTATAAAATTGGTGCTAAAGATACATTATTATTTTTATATAATAATTAGTTTTACTTACTCTTTTTTCTGTTTTTTTTAATATTTTACAAAATAGCCTGAAAATAAATAACTTACAAATAAACATTTAAAAAAAAATACCATTGTGTATTAATAATATTAATGTTCGTAATTTACATTATGTTAAATAGAATTATTGCTAATAACGTCCATTAGAAAATTAAAAAGTTAAGGGTGTTTGAACAATCTGGGATAAAAAAAAGCCAGCAGTGTTTTTGCTGACTTTTTTTTATGAACAATAATATAGCTTTTATTATACAGACAACATTTTATTGTTTAATAAATTTAGTGTAGTTATTGTCTGTTTTTAGAAAATATATTCCATTTTTGAGATTAGAAATGTTTATTATTGCTTTATTGTTGTTTGTTTTCATTTTTTCAGAATATATTTCTTTTCCTAAGGTGTTATATATTGAATATTTTTGGTTGTTATTATTGCTTTCTATTGTAATTGTTTTTGTAGCTGGATTTGGAAATATTTTCATGTCACTTGTGTTTGATGCTAACTCTGATATCAATGTTCCAAGTTGTTTGTAATGTAGAGTCGTTTTATATCCATATGCATTCCAAATATTGTTTTCATAATTGTAAGAACATGTTAAGTCAATGTTTGCTTTTTGCCATTGAGAGTTTTTCCATTTTTCATAATTAACCATTAAACAATTTCCATAATCATCAAAAGAGTAAGTATATTTTTCACTATTTGTCCAATTGGTGTTTAACCACATTTCTGTAATGGAACTAGCTATATTGTTATTTGCATCGTAATTTATATTTTGTCTTCCATAATTTACCCAAACGGAATCTGTCCATATTTTGGAAATAAGGTTTATCAATAGGTTATTTTCGTTATAAGTGAAAACATTTTGTCCATAATTTACCCAAACGGAATCTGTCCATATTTTGGAGCTAAGATTTATCAATAGGTTATTTTCATTATAAGTGTAAACGTCTTGTTCGTAATTTAACCACATTGTATCACCCCATAATTCAATTATTAGGTTAGTCATATTGTTGCTTGAGTCAAATGCATAATTATATTTTTCACTGTTTGTCCAAACAGAATCTGTCCATAATTTAAAAATTAGGGTTCTAGGATTTTTGATTGTATCATAAGTGAATTCTATTTTGTATTTATTTTCCCAAATATTGTTTGCACATTCTTCATACAATTGACTAGTTTGGTTTCCACTTGCATCATAGGTATATGTCATTTTATAAGAATTGTACCAATTCGAACCTTCCCAGTATTCTCTAAGTAAAATTGTTTTGTTATTATTAACATCAAAAGAGGATGTTTCTCTTTCAATGTTAGTCCAAGTAGAATTTATCCATTTTTCATACGACCAGCTAGTTTGTTGCCCATCTGTATTGTATGTCATTGTATGTCTTTCGTTATTTAGCCAAGCATTGTCTGTCCATATTTCCCAAATAGAACTTGTGTTGTTTCCATTTGCATCATAGCTATGAGTGCCTTTTTGGTCGTTTTTCCAATAGGAGTTTTCATATATTTCCCATAAAGAGTTTATTTCGTTTCCTTTTGAATCGTACACCATAGAGTATCTTGAAGAACCAGATGTTGTATATTCTATTACAGTATCAGGGTAAAATTTGGCAATTATTTCCTTTTCTTGTTTTAGTTTGTTGTTTTTATTGTATTGCTTTGTTTGTTTATATTTTTCTTTGAAAGAAATATTCGCTTTTGGTTTTATTTTTTGTTCTATTATTTGTTTTGGTGTTTTTAAAATATCATTTACAAATTTGTTTTGACCTGTTATTGTAAAAGCATAAGTTGCAATTAAAATTAAGAGTAATAGTTTTTTCATATTTTTATTTTTATTAAAATGTTAAGTGCAAAGATAATTAATATAATTAATAGTGAATAATTAATAATTAATATTTTTTGAGTTAAATTGTATATAATTTGGAATTAGTAGCGTGACAAAAATAGAAAATAATTAATATATGGAGGAATAATGCAAGGTTTATCCCCTACTCTTTTAAGTTAATAATTCTAATTTGTTATTTTATTATTTGAAATTTTTTATTAAAATAGTTTTACATTTGCATAGGATTTTTTTTAAGATATATAATCACAAGGTATGAAAAAGCATTTTATTTTTTATTTTTTATCGGCCGTATTGTCTATAAATTGTTTTTCTCAGGATTATTCTTTGATTCCTTACAGGAAGGGAAAGTTATGGGGATATGCAGATAGTACGAAACGGTTGGTGATTCAGCCAAAGTATGTTTTTTCTGAGTTGTTTATTAATGGTTTTGCTCGAGTAAAGAGTGATTCTGGGTATGGTTTTATAAACAAGAAGGGTTTTGAAATAATTAAGTGTGAGTATGATTTGGCATTTGAGTTTAATAATGGTTTTGCAAGGGTAAGCAAGCAGTGGAAATATGGTTTTATAAATAATAGAGGTGTTTTAATTACTGGAATAAAGTATGACGAAGCAGATGATTTTAAAGAAGGTATAGCACGTGTTATATTGAATAAAAAGATCGGTTATATTGATACGACAGGAAAAGAGATTGTTTCTTGTATGTACGATAATATAGATTTGCTAGGTAATTATGAATATTTTAAGGTTTGGATAGGAAATAAAATTGGTTTGCTAGATAGGAATGGTAATGTAATAGTTGATTGTATTTATGATGTTATTTGGGATTTTAATGAAAATTTTGCTTCTGTTAAGCGAAATAATTTTTATGGATTTATAAATAAAAAAGGTAAAGAGGTTATAAATTGTAGGTATGAGTATGCGGAGGATTTTAGAGGAGGGCTTGCAAAAGTAAAGTTTAATAGTCGATATGGTTATATAAACTTGCATGGAGAAGATGTTATAAAGAGTATATATGATGATGGAGATAGTTTTAGTGAAGGTTTGGCTTTGGTTAAATTGAACGATAAGTATGGTTTTATTAATAACTCTGGGGTTATGGTTGTTGATAACATTTACGATGATGGAGGTTTTTTTATTAACGGTATTGTAAATGTAAAAAAAGGTAATTTGTGGGGATTAGTAGATAAAAAAGGTAATGTTGTAGTAGACTTTCAGTACGATAAAATTATTTTAGATAAAAATATGATCACTGTTATAAAGAATAATAAAAGGGGAATTATAGATAAGAGTGGGAAAATACTAGTTCCTCTTATTTATGATTATGATAGAGGTGATTATACGAATGGAACCTATTTTAACTTTATAAATGGTTATGCAATAGTCAGAAAAAATAACAAATATGGATTTATTAATGAAAAAGGTGGTGAGATTTGTGATCTTATTTATGATGAGGTTCGTCCATTTAAAAATGGTTTTGCAATAGTTGGTAAGTTGATAACACCAAAAGAAGTAAAAGAAACAAAGTTTAATTATGGTTTTATAAACAGATCTGGTAAACAAATAGCAGATTGTAAATATTATGCCGCTTATGATTTTATAGAGAATAGAGCTTTGGTAGGGAACACTTATAGTAACAATAATTTCTTAGATACTAATGGACGAGAGATAAGTAAAGATTTTTATGAATGGGCAGAGGGATTTAAAAATGGCTTTGCAAAGTTTAAACAAAATAATAAGTATGGTTTTATAGATAAATCAGGAAAGAAAGTAATTTCTGCACAATATGAGAGTGTTGATGATTTTAAAAAGAACTATGCTATTGTATATTATAATTTTCAGTCATGTTATATAGATAAAAAAGGTCGTCTTTTTTTTGAAGAATAAAAATAATAAAATAAAAAAGTTTCGCATTTTTATTTAAAATTGTAAATTTGCAAATAGATTTAAGTAAAGATATCAATGGCAAAAATAATTTCAATAGCAAATCAAAAGGGTGGCGTAGGTAAAACAACTACAGCAATAAATTTAGGGGCAGGCTTAGCGGTACTTGAATATAAAACGTTATTAATAGATGCAGATCCACAAGCAAATGCAACATCAGGTGTAGGTGTCGATCACAAAACAGTAAAAACAAGTATTTATGAATGTATAATTGATGGAGTAAACCCAAAGGATATAATAATTCATACTAATACACCTAATTTAGACTTAATTCCTGCACATATAGATTTGGTTGGTGCAGAAATAGAGATGATTGACCATCAAAATAGGGAAAGAAAAATGAAGTTGGTTTTAGATAAGGTTAAGGATGATTATGATTTTATAATAATAGATTGTATGCCTTCTTTAGGTTTGGTTACAGTGAATGCTTTAACTGCATCAGATTCTGTAATAATTCCTGTACAATGTGAGTATTTTGCATTAGAAGGTTTAGGAAAGTTATTAAACACTATCAAAATAGTTCAAACACGTCTTAATCCACAATTAGAGATAGAGGGAATTTTGCTAACAATGTATGATATGCGATTAAGGTTATCTAATGATGTGGTTGACCAAGTAAAAACACATTTTCAAAAGATGGTTTTTAATACTATTATTCAAAGGAATACAAAGTTGGGAGAAGCTCCTAGTTATGGGGAATCAATAATCATGTATGATGCCTCATCAAAAGGTGCAATCAACTATTTGAACCTTGCGAGAGAAATACTACAAAGAAACAATTTAACTAAATTAAATCATTTACAGAGAGAATCATTATAATATTAATTAGTGTTATGGCTCAAAAAAAACAAGGATTAGGACGCGGCATTGATTCCGTATTGGGAGGCTCTGCAATGGACGTTCAATATTATGGGAATAAAGATGCGGAACCAGAAAGTATAGTAAAAATAAATTTAGATAAAATAGAGGCCAATCCATTCCAGCCTCGTGTTGTTTTTGAAGAAAGTGGAATAAATGAGTTAGCAGAATCAATAAAATCGCAAGGTATAATACAACCAATAACGGTTCGCAAGATGGGGTACAATCAATACCAAATTGTATCAGGCGAAAGAAGAGTTAGAGCATCTAAGCAAGCAGGTTTAACTGATATTCCTGCGTATATCATTATTGCAAGTGATCAGGAAATGTTAGAAAAGGCTTTGGTGGAGAATTTGCAAAGGCGAGATTTAAATCCAATAGAAGTTTCTAATAGTTATAAAAGGTTAATAGATGAGTGTAAAATTACACAGGAGGAGTTAAGTGTAAAGGTTGGAAAGGAACGCTCTACAATTACAAATTATTTACGTTTGTTAAAATTGCCTGAAGAAATACAAGATGCAATATCAATGTCTTCGATAACAATGGGACATGCACGTGCAATCATAAATATTGAGGATAAAGAATTGCAATTGCTTTTATTTAATGATATTGTTTCAAATAATTTATCGGTAAGAAATGTTGAAGAAGCGGTAAGAAAATTAAATGAGAAAAATAGAGAAGAAAACAAAATAAAAACAAAAATAGTGGTCTCCCCTACTCTAACTACTTTTACTAAGACACTTTCTGGTGTGCTTGGAGTCAAAGTTAAGGTTAAAAATGAAGAAAATGGAAAAGGCTCAATTGTTATTCACTATAATTCGGAAGATGAATTAAATAGAATAATAAGTATTCTCAACAATGAATAGTAAGTGAAGTTATATAAATACATACTATTTTTTTCATTAATATGCTTTTTATCTATTAATAACACAATAGCACAAAATGTAATAGACACAACCAAAGCTTTGAATGATACGAAAGATTCCATCATCATTAATACACATTCCCCACATAAAGCAACTATTTACTCATTAATAATTCCTGGTGGTGGACAAATTTATAACAAGAAGTATTGGAAGTTGCCTATAATATATGCAGGCTTTGGAGCTCTTGCTTATTTTATAAGTGTTAATTCAAAAGAATATAATAATTTTAAAACGGCATATAAAAATAGAACAAATAACGTAAATGATAAATATGAGAACTATTCTTTAGAAAATCTAAGGCAGTTTAAAAACTATTATAGAGGAAATATAGAGCTAAGCATAATGCTTTCGGGTGTTCTATATTTTCTAAATGTTATTGATGCAAATGTTGATGCGCATTTTTTTTACTATGATGTTAGTGAAGACTTGACAATAAATATAAGACCTGAATTGAGAAATTTTTTAGATCAAAATAACAAAAATTATTCTTTAACATTAACTTTTAAATTTTAACTTTTACTATGAAAATACTTATTATAGGATATGGCAAAATGGGAAAGGAAGTGGAACAAGAATTAACAAATAAGCATCATCAAGTACATTCAATTATAAATGAAGAAAGAGATTGGGAAATACTAGATAAACAAGGAATTGATGTTGCAATTGAATTTTCAGATAGAGATAATGCTTATATAAATATTTCAAAATGTTTTGATTTAAACATTCCAGTTGTTTCAGGGACTACAGGATGTCAAGAAGATATAGAAAAGTTGATAACAATTTGTAGGAATGAAAATAAAACATTTTTGCACTCAAACAATTTTAGTATTGGAATGAACGTTTTTTTTGCTATTAACAAGAAGTTAGCGGAACTAATGAAAAGTTTTCCTGAGTATAACGTTTCTATTTTAGAAAAACATCATTTGGATAAAAAGGATTCACCAAGTGGCACTGCAATGTCTTTAGCAGAAACAATAATGTATAATTCAAACAAAAAAGATATTATAAATCGTTATACCGAAAGTAAAGAAAGTTTAGGTATAACTTCAATCAGAGAAGGAAAAGTTAGTGGTTATCATCAAATTACATATAAAAATGAAATAGATGAAATACAAATAAGCCATAATGCCTTTTCAAGAAAAGGCTTTGCCAAAGGAGCTGTGATGGCTGCTGAATGGATAGAAAACAAAAAAGGATTTTACACAATAGACTCAATATTCAATTTTTAAATAAACACTGATATGAAAATTTTATTTATTTTTTTCCTTATAACATTAATACCTATTACAATTGCACTATGGAAATTGTTTGAAAAAGCAGGTGAAAAGAATTGGGCTGCAATTGTTCCATTTTATAATTTTTATATTTGGTTGAAAATAATAAAAAAACCTTTATGGTGGTATATTTTCATTATAATGCCATTTATTAATTTGTTTATTATTTGGCTTATGATAGTTGAATTAATCAAATCATTTGAAAAATATAAAGTAATAGAAGAAAAGCTTGACAATAAGAATAATAACATTAGTAAGAAAAATAATAAGATTGAGTCTGTATGTTTAGAAGAGTATGATTTGCTTTATCACACATTAGGAATTCTTTTTCCATTTATTTTTCTTCCATATATTGCCTTTGAAGATAGATTTCAATATTCAGATCCATTGCTACGAGGAAAGATACGACGTTCGGTTCCTAGGGATTGGTTTGATGCTATTTCTTTTGCAGTTGGAGCTACAATTATTATACGCATGTTTTATATTGAAGCTTATACAATTCCAACTTCATCAATGGAAAAAAGTTTATTGGTTGGAGATTTCCTTTTTGTAAGTAAAATTTCTTATGGACCACGTGTGCCAATGACACCAATAGCCTTTCCTTTTACCCACCATACACTCCCTTTTACAAAGTTTACTAAGGCATACTTGGAATTTATAAAGTTACCTTATTATAGATTTAAAGGATTAGAAGAAATAAAAAGAGGTGATGCGATGGTGTTTAATTATCCAGATGGAGATACCGTAGCCCTTCAAATGCAAGATAGAAGTTACTATGCCTTAGTTAGAGAATATGGAGCAAAATTTGTTCATTATAGTTTTGATATAGTAGCTAGGCCTATTGACAAAAGAGAAAATTATATAAAAAGATGTGTTGCTATTGCTGGAGATACTTTAGAAATAAGGAATAAGCAAATATTTATTGATGGTAAGCCACAAGATAATCCTAGTGAAATGCAATATAAATACATAATAAGGACAACAGGCTCTGGTATTAATCCAAAGAAAATAGAAGAAATGGATATAACCGATGGTGGACCTACATCCTATCCTGGAGAATATGTTTTTGATATAACAAAAGCAAAAGCTGATATATTAAAACAAATGTCGAATGTAACAGAAGTTATTCCTATAATGAGAGAAAAAGGTATTTGGGAAAGCCATATATTCCCATACGATTCCACTTACAGATGGAATGAAGACAATTATGGTCCTCTTGTTATTCCTAAAGCTGGAACTACAATAGATATTAACACTAAAAATATATCATTGTATCGTAGAATTATTGACGTGTATGAAAATAATAATCTCAAAATCAAAGGGAATGATATATACATAAATGGTCAGCTATCTAAAACATACACATTCAAAATGAACTATTATTGGCTTATGGGAGACAATAGACATAACTCTGCAGATTCTCGCTATTGGGGATTTGTTCCAGAAGATCACGTCGTTGGGAAAGCTTTATTTATATGGTTATCAATGGATCCTAACAGAAAAGGCTTTTCTTCAATTCGTTGGAAACGATTATTTAGTTTAGTTAAATAAATAAGGAGGAACTATTTATGTCAAATGATTCAATATGTTGTCCACAAATAGACCCAACATTATGGGATGATAAACTATTTGAATGGAATGATAAAAAGTTTATAAAAGATAAGGTTTGCACATTCTTTTATATGCCCTTAAATTTTGGTCAAGTAATGAAAAGGCTTGATGCTAAAATCAAAAAAACAAAAGCAGACATGCCAGATTGGTTGTGTTTGTCTGAACACACCTCAAAATGGAATATGGACATTTATCTAGCTGTTGATAAAGAAATAGCAGAAGCAGATAATACAACCATGACGGGAAAATTCTTTAGTAAAGTGTACGAAGGTCCATTTAAAGATACAGGGAAATGGAGTAAAGATTTTGAAGTTTTGGCAAAACAAAAAAATTTGAAAATAAAGAGGATGTTTATGTGGTACACAACCTGCCCTAAATGTGCTAAAAAATATGGGAAAAATTATGTTGTCATTGTAGCTAACATAGAATAAGAAAAAAATATCAAGAATTTTATTAAAATTGGAAATAAATGTATGGTAATATCTCTGCTGATTTAACTTGAATAACTATCCATATTATTATTGCCAAAATAAAAGCTTGCACTATTGTATTAGTTTTGTTTAATAATTTGATTGTTTTTAGCTCATAATGTTCGGGGATAAAATGTAAAAAATAACCAAATAAGCAAAGTATAAATACATTTTTATATCCCGAAAGAACATCGTTAATTATTTTATAATCAAAATTATAAGCTATTTGAGTTATAACATTAAGTGAAGTATTATAATCACTTGCTCTAAAGAATATCCAGCACAAACAAACTATGTGAAATGTAATAATTACTCCAATTGTTTTTGTGAATATATTTTGCTTAAAGACTATATATCTGTTGAAAATTTTCTCTATAATTAGAACAATTCCATGTATTCCTCCCCATATAACAAATTTCCATGATGCACCATGCCATAAGCCCCCAAGTAACATTGTTATTAATAAATTGAAATATTGTCTTATTTTACCTTTTCTGTTACCTCCCATTGATATATATAGATAGTCTTTTAACCATGTTGATAATGAAATATGCCATCGCCTCCAAAATTCTGTTATAGAAGAAGATTGATATGGAGAGTTAAAGTTTATTGAAAGGTTAAATCCCATTAACAAAGCAATTCCTATTGCCATATCTGAATATCCTGAAAAATCACAATATATTTGTAAAGCATAGGCATAAACAGCCATTAAATTCTCAAATCCTGAATATAATAAAGGATTATCAAAAATTCTATCAACAAAGTTTATACTAATATAGTCTGAAATAATAGCTTTTTTTACTAATCCTGAAATAATTAAAAAAATAGCTCTACTAATTTCAAAATCTTTTATGACAATGTTTTTTCTTATTTGGGGAATAAAATCGCTAGCTCTAACGATTGGCCCTGCAACTAATTGAGGAAAAAATGAAATGAAAAACAAAAAGTCAAAATAAGAAATAACAGGTATTATTTTTCCTCTATAAATATCTATAGTATAGCTAAGAGATTGAAATATAAAAAAAGAAATACCTACAGGAAGTATTATTGACAATGTACCTACATCGTTTATTGCAAAATCATTAAATATTTTTATAAAGAAATTTGTGTATTTAAAATAGCCTAACAATGATAAATTAATAAGCAAACTCAATGTTAAAAACAATCGTTTGTATTTTAATGAAGTTGATTTGTAAATCAAATTTGCTAACAAAAAATCACTGCTTGCGGTTAAAAAAAGAAGAATAAAATAAATACCACTTGACTTGTAATAAAAGTAGAAAGAAAAGAGTATAATATAGCATATTTGCAGTGTTTTATGTTTATGTATAATGGTATAAAACAACAAAAAAACACAAAAGATAAATAGAAAAAAACCAGAATTAAAAATGATTGGTTCTTTCGGATTATATAGAAAAATATTAAATAAATTATTTTGGTCAATTTTATCAAAAAAAAATAAAATAATTGTTTTTATATTTTCAATAAAACTCTCTATTTCTCCAGAAAAAAAATCTTTCATTTAGTGTTGTTTTATTTTAATATTTATTCTTTAAGATTCAATTTTCAATTTATTTAATTTTGGCCTTATTTAAAGCTTTTCTATACTTTATTGCGTTAGCATTATGCTGAGTTTCATTTTCTGCAAAATTATGATACCCACTAAATTTTTCGTCAGCACAGAAAAAAATATATTTATGATTTTCGTAATTTAATACAGCGTCAATAACATATTTTTCTGGTATGCAGATTGGACCAGGAGGTAATCCTTTGTATTTATATGTATTGTAAGGAGAATCTATTTCCAAATGCTTATGCAATACTCTTCTTAAATCAAACTCTTTTGTTGCAAACACTACAGTAGGATCTGCTTGCAAAAGCATTCCCTTTTTTAATCTATTTATATAAACGCCAGCAATAGTAGGCATCTCTTTACGCCTATTTGTTTCTTTCGCAACTATGGATGCAATAATACCAACTTGTGCAGGAGATAGATTTATTTTTTTAGATATATTCATTCTTTCATCATCCCAAAACTTCTCATATTCTTTTATCATATAATTCACGAATTCAAAAGCATTTGTGTTCCAATACATTTCGTATGTATTTGGGATAAATAAGAGTAAAGCATTTTCTTTGTTTATTCCATATTTGTTGAAATTTATTTTGTTTATTTCTTTTATTAGTGATGTTGAATCGGCTTCTATATATCTTCCTACTTTTCCTGCTAATTCTTCTTTTAAACGAATATTATTAAAGGTTAAGTTTATTGGTTTTTGTAATCCAGCTCTCAATATATTAACTAAGTGATTATTATTCATTCCATTTACTATTTCGTAACGACCAGGCTTAACTAATTCGTCATATTTTTTTAGTTTTGACATAATAATAAAACTAAATTTATTATTAATAAAATTGTTTTTAGTAAGTTCATTTATAACATCTTCATATGAAGATCCTGTTTTAATATATAAATATTCTTTTTTATGATTATTTGTCTTTATATTTGGATATAATGCAATATAGTAAACAAGAGCTGATGCGGATATAATTGCAAAAACAATAAATTTTATTATTTTTACTAAACAAGAAAATCCTTTTTTCTTTTTCTTTGCCATAAA
>Ga0154552_1095_pt1 | contig 45534 bp, 37 predicted proteins | sample RifGroF2_FD_105695 | JGI IMG/M metagenome (GOLD analysis project Ga0154552, IMG submission 105695) | Bacteroidetes bacterium GWF2_29_10
CTCATTGGGCAATGCCACTGATAACTTCATACTGTTTAAAAACACAAGCCTCACACAAACTGCCTACATGGAAGCAAACCCTATGTTACTACTTATTCCTTAGAAACTTCTCGCAGTCCTTAGTTGAAAAACTACTCATTATACAAAACAAGATTACAAAATATAAAAACAACTGTAATTTTTTTTATTTTGTTTTTCTTATTTTTATTTATTATTTTTGTTTTTTATAATAAAAATTTGTATTGATGAAATTTTAAATTTAGAACATATGTTTTAATGAAAAAAATCAGGCAAATATTAAAATCCAGAAGTTTCTTTATTATAACAATTGTTATTGCATCATTGTTAGCTGGAGTATTATTGAGTGTATTGAATGTTATGGTTGAATCATTAATATATAATGAAGGATCATTTCTAGAAATGCTTCGTCATGATTACACAAGTACCCATCACTACATAGAAAATATTTTTATTTTTATTTTTTTTATAATTATTGCTGTAATTAGTGTTTTTGTTGCTAATTATATCATTAGCAAAAACAATTTAATACTAGACAGTGAAGAAAAATATAGAAAAATAACAGAAAATACTAAAGATATTATTTTCAAATTATCTCTCCCCTATTTTAAATATGAATTTATTAATGAATCTTGCTTAGAAATAACAGGATATAGTGCTGATGATTTTAAGAAAGACCCTTTATTATTTACAAAAATCATACACCCTGATTATAAATATAATTTTATAATAAGCCTGAAAGATAATCGTAGTGACGATTTTTTACATAATATCCGATTTAAAATAATAACAAAAAATGGAGATATTAAATGGTTAATTCAAAAAAATTACAATTATAGTGTTTCAAACAATACTAGTTTTATTGAAGGTATTATTATTGATATTACAGAAATATTGGAGGCTGAATTAGAAATTTACAACAAAAATATTGAATTAGAAACTCAAAATGAAGAAATCGCATCACAAAACGAAGAAATCGCATCACAGAATGAAGAATTACAAGTTAGTAATAATAAATTATTGGAATTAAATTTGATATTGAAAGAAAGCGAAGAACAATATCGAGGTTTGTATGAAAACATGCTTGAAGGGGTTGCTATACATAAAATTATATATAATAGATCATGTTTACCTGTAGATTATCAAATAATTGATTGTAATCGTGCTTTTGAAAAACATACAGGCGTAAAATGTTCCGATGCTAAAGGAACTTATGCAACTAAATTATATAAAACTGGAAACCCTCCTTATTTTGACATATATTCAAAAGTAGCAGAAACTGGAGTGCCTCATACTTTTGAAACATACTTTGCTCCGATGGACAAATATTTTAAAATAACAAGTTTGAGTATAAAAAAAGGATGGTTTGTTAATATATTCGAAGATATTTCAGAAAATAAAAAAATAGAAATAGCTCTAAGAAAAAGCGAAGAACAATATAGAACTCTGATAGAAAATACAACAGAAGTGATTGAAAAATATGATACAAATTTAAAAATACTTTTTGTAAATAAAGCATTTGAAATATTTGGGAATACAAAAGTAGAAAATGTAATTGGAAAAACACTAAAAGATTTAGAATTTGATGAAAAACTTGTTGATTTTTGGGAAAAAGAAATGAGAAGAGCATTGCACAAACAAGAAATAATTAACACAAATTATAGTATAAAGATAAATAATGAATTAAAACATTATGAATGGCTAATTGTTCCTGAAATAAATAATGAAAAAGCTGTAGCAGTTTTTTCTTTTTCAAAAGAAGTTACGGATAAAGTTAACGCTGAAAAACATATACAAAAAATATCTTTAGCAGAAAAATCAGCAAAAATAAAACAACAGTTTGTTGCCAATATGAGTCATGAGATTAGGACTCCTATAAGTGGAATTATCGGAATTATTGATTTCATGTTAAAAACTAAATTAAATAAAAAACAAGAAGAATATGCTAATCTTATAAAGTCTTCAGCTGAAACGCTTCATAATATTGTGAACGATGTTTTGCTATTATCTAAATTTGAAGCAGGGAAAATAGAGCTTTTTGAACAAGAAATAAACTTTCACAAATTCATAAATGAAATTCTTGATGTATTTGCTTCGATTGCTTTGTCTAAAAAAATAAATATAATAAAAAACACAGAAAAAATACCAAATTATATAAAAGTTGACAAAAATAGGTTAAGACAAATAATATCAAACCTTATTTCAAATGCCTTAAAATTCACAGACAAAGGCGAGATAAAAATAAATATTTCTATACAAAAAAATATTTCAAAATACAAATCTTTATTAAAAGTTGAAGTTATTGATACAGGAATAGGAATAAAAACTGAAAATTTAGATAAATTATTTAAAGACTTTAGTCAAATAGATTCTTCTCGAACAAAAAATTTTGATGGAACTGGATTAGGATTGAGCATATCAAAAAAATTTGCGAATCTCATGGGTGGAGAAATTGGAGTCAGTAGCAAGGAAAATGTTGGGAGTAATTTCTGGTTTACCTTTAAATGTGAAATACTTGAAAACCTAGCGAATAATGTTGATGAAACACAAGACGAAATAATTTCCGACAATTTATTAAAAGGAATACATGTCCTTCTTGCTGAAGATAAATATGTAAATCTAATTATTACACAAAAGATGTTGCAAAAAATGGGATGCACTGTTGATATTGCAAAAAATGGATTGGAAGCATTTAATTTATTTCAGCCTAATAAATACGATGTTGTTTTTATGGATATTCATATGCCTATAATGGATGGTTTAGAAGCCACAAAGCAAATCAAAAACAGTTTCTCGAAAGAAGAACGTGTCCTATAATAGCTCTCACGGCTGACGCTATGGAAGGCGAAGAAGAATATTACAAATCAGAAGGAATGGATGATTACATTATAAAACCAGCAACACAAAAAATATTACTTGACAAAATCAAAAAAAATTGCTTTATTTAATTTGCTATTTTATTATTTCTAAGTCTTTCATTATATGTTTTGATTCAGCAAATTTATCTATTATAAACAAAGCATACCTTATGTCTAATGAAATATTTCTACATTGGTCAGGATTATACATTATATCACTCATCGTTCCCTCCCAATTTCTGTCAAAATTAAGCCCTATTAAATGTCCATCCGCATTTAATATTGGACTACCCGAATTTCCTCCTGTTGTATGATTTGATGCAATAAAACACACAGGCATAGTCCCATTTTCTGCATATTCTCCATAGTTTTTATCATGGTATAATCGCTTTAATTTTTCAGGAACTTTATAATCGTATATTTCCGGATTATCTTTTTCAATTATTCCTTCTATAGTTGTAAAATAATTATAATGAACAGCATCCCTAGGGTAATAATCATTTACTTTTCCGTAAGCAATTCTTAATGTAAGATTTGCATCTGGATAAAACTTTTTATTTGGTTGCATTTCCATTTGCGTTTGCATATATTTTCTTTGTAACATATACTCCACATTATATAAACTATCCAATTTATCACTTATTTTAAATTGATACACATCTAAAATACTTTTCATTAATTTATATGCAGGATCATTGCTAATCATTTTAGAGCTTTTTTTATAGTTAGATGATAAAACTTTAAAAACATCCTCTTTATTAACAAATAGAGAATTTTGATATAAGTAATCAGTGTAATTATCAAAAGTTTTATATTTAGCTAGAATATCTTTAAATATAACAGGTCTAAAATCTTCATCTATATTTGCATTGTATGTTTTTAATAACTCTTTGCAAATTCTAATATCAGTTTGCTTGTTATAATCTTTAAAAAAATCTTTTGCTAAATTCAATAAGATTGTTACTTTCTGTTGTAAATCTCTTTCATTAACATCCTCTGAATTACAATATTTTAAATAACTTTCAAACTCTATAACAAAATCTATTAACTCAATGCTTAACCCAGCTTCCATAACATATATATTAGCCTTTAACAACGGATTTATTTGAGTATAATTATATTTCATAGCATTCAAAAGATTTGAGTACCTCTTTTTTCTCTCCTCATCAGAATTTACCCAGTTTTGAAATTCTATTTCTTGTTTACGTTTTATCTCCAAAGCATTCATCTGTTTCAGCCCCCTACTCTCTCCTATCCATTTTTTCCAACCATTAGCAATACCCGATTGTTTTGCAGCATATTTAATTCGTATTTCTTTTGAGGAATTCATGTCAGAATTAATAATATCTAATCTCTTCTGTCTTAGTTGTATTTTATGAGGATTTTGCACATCCAATATTTGCTCTAATGCAAAAGATGGTAAATATTCTTTTGTTGTCCCAGGATAACCATAAACCATTGTAAAGTCATCCTTTTTTACTCCTTTAATTGATATTTTTAAGCTTTTCTTTGGTGTATAAGGGACATTGTCCTTACTATACTCTGATGGTTCATTATTTTTATTAGCATAAATTCTAAAAACAGAAAAATCTCCTGTATGACGTGGCCACATCCAATTATCTGTGTCTCCTCCAAATTTACCAATAGCTGAAGGTGGTGCTCCAACTAAACGAACATCTTTATAAACGATATTCTCAAATAAGTAATATTCATTTCCATAAAAGAATGGTTTTATTATTATTTCATGGAAAGCATCTGTTTTATATTCTTTTTTTAGAATTTCTATATTTTCTTTAATAATTTTATTTCTTAATTGCTCTTCTGTATTTATATCAACACCCTCTAAAATTCTACTTGTTACGTTTTCTATTTTAACTAAAAACGTAACTTTCAAACCTGTTACAGGTAATTCTTCTTCATACTTTTTAGACCAAAAACCATCTGTTAAATAATCATTTTCAAGAGAACTATGCTGTTGTATTGCTCCATAGCCACAATGATGATTTGTTATTAATAATCCATTATTTGATATCAATTCTCCAGTACATCCTCCTCCAAACAAAACTATTGCATCTTTTAAGCTCGAATTATTTATATCATAAATGTCTTTAGCCGACAAACGTAAACCTAAGGACTGCATATCTGTTTCATTCATTGATTCCAATAGCATAGGAATCCACATCCCCTCATCTGCTTTAATTTTTATAACAAAACAAAAATATAAAAGAAACAATATCTTAATTTTAGTTTTCATGTAAATAATCTTTTTAATTAATTAAACGCTATGGAAATAGAAATAAAGAATCAAATAAAATACAAGCTAATCATAAGTCACAAAAATTAAAGACCTCATAGTTTTTTGTCTATGAGGTCTATTTATTAATGTATATTTATTTTACAACTACTTTCGGGAAATCGTACAAAAATTCAGCTTGTCTTGGCTTATCAAGCATGTAAGACAAAAAGTCTATGTACTTTTCTGTAAACTGAAAATTATTATCATCATAATAGTCTTTAGGTAATGGGAAATTACCAATACTTCCCATATCTATTGTTGTTGTATTAAACTCATATAGTTCCTGAAAATCAACTATTTTCTTTAATACAGGCATGCGTCCATATTTTTCTCGTAAAAGAATATCAGCTATCTTATCTGCTAATGACGAAACTAATCTTTTGTCATACTTCCTACACTCTCCTGCTCTTGCATAATAACCTGTAATTTGACCTCTAGCCTCTATCTTTGTTTGTTTGCTTATTTCTGATGCAATTACACCACTTATGCCTCCAAATCTAGCATGTCCATATTCATCTACTTCAGAGCTTGCATAAACTACATCTATTTTGTCAGTTTTGTCATCATACCATCTTACGCCTTCGGATACTGCTATAATTAAAGATTGCTTTTTAGAGTTCTTATATGACTCCTTTACTTTTTCAAAAAACTCTAATTGTTTTTCTTTTGTCATAACAACTTCTGGTACTAACGCTAACTCTGCCCCTCCAAATACTGCAGAACCTGTTAACCAACCTGCATCTCTACCCATAATTTCTAATACAAGTATCCTTGAATGGGATTCTGCTGTAGTATCTAATCTTAGAGTATATTCCATTAACCCTTTTGCTGCTGACTCAAAACCAGGACACAACACAGCCTCTGATTGTTCTCCATTATATTCATGTATAGTACCTGTGCGTAAATCATTATCTATTGTCTTTGGAAAACCTATAACAGGAACTCCATGCATCTCATATATTTTTTTTGCTGCACCGTTTGTATCATCGCCTCCTATAGTAACTAATACGTCTATTTTATACCTGTCAATATTTCTTAAAATTTGAGGGACTCTGTCTTCTGGGTTCTTTTTTGTTGGTAAAGGATTTGTTCTGCTAGAGCGAAGGGCTGTGCCTCCATACCAACCATCATAAGGTTGTCCTGTTAAATCAACAATATCTCCATCGCCAAGCAAACCTTTCCACCCCTTTCTTATTCCGTAAACTTTAAAACCAAGTACAGATGCTCTGTCTCTTATTGCTTCTATTGAGGCATTTAATGCAGGAGTGTCTCCACCTCCTGTTAAAATTGCTAATGTCTTGCCTTGAAAAGGTCTAACTTTTTTTTGCTCCATAGTTTAAACAAATTTATTATGATTTATTTTTTAGTCTTTCTTTTCTTATAGATTTAAAATATATAAATAAACCTATCATTACAAAAGGAATACTTAATAATTGCCCCATATTTAACATCATAGTTTTTTCAAAATCAACCTGCACATCCTTAAAAAATTCAACTAATATTCTTATGCCAAATAATAAAAACATAAACAATCCGAAAATTTTACCTGTGATTTGTAAATCTCCTTTTTTATATCTATAATAAAGAAATAAAAATAATAAAACGCAAGCTATTGATTCGTATATTTGTGTGGGATGTCGTGGAATATTATCAATCATTGTGAATTTAAATGCCCAAGGAACATCTGTTGGGTTTCCAAATATCTCTGAATTCATTAGATTACCTAATCTAATAAATGCTCCAGCTAATGGGATTACTATACCTAATCGGTCTAAAACCCATAAATATGACTTGGAATATTGTCTCGAAAAAAGCCATATCGCTGTTAATATTCCAACTCCCGCTCCATGACTAGCCAACCCACCATGCCATATCTTTATTATCTCTAATGGATTACTCAAATAATATTCAGGCTCATAAAATAAACAATGACCTATTCTTGCCCCTAAAATGGTACCAACTGCAGTATACACAAGCATATTGTCTAACGTATCATCAGGTTCGCCTTCTTTTCTTAATATTTTTTGCAATACAATGTAACTTGCAATGAAAGAAGATGCAAATAAAAGACCATACCATCTAACTGATATGGATCCTAAAGAAAATATCTCAGGATCTGGATTCCAAATTATATAATTTAATAGTGTCATTTGTTTGCAAACCTAAAGTAAATTTATTAAAAATAAACATTTTTTTATTTTTTTTTATCAAAATACTCGCTAATTCATTAGAAAATAACAATTATAAAAAAACATTTTATATTATCATTGCTCTATTTCTTTCCTTACACTGTCATACAATAAACATATATTTTGCCAATAATCTTTTATCAAATTTATATCATTTTTATTAATAGCAAAATCTTCTATTTCCTTTGCATAATTTGCAATTTCTTCTATTTCCATATTTAAACACATTCCTTTAATAGTATGAGCTAAATGTTTAATTTTCGGATAATCTTTTGTAGAAATAGATTCGGTTATCTTTAATGATAATTCTTCAAATTGTTTATAAAAAGAGTTTATTAGTATGTCATATAATAGCATATCATTTTCTATTCTTTCTAAAAATCTCTCTCTATTAAATAATTTTTTATTCATTTTTGTTTCCATTTTATCTACATCTTTCACATAACAAATATCAAATAAACCTATTAGAACATCAATCAAATCATTCTTATAAAAAGGTTTTTTTAATATTTTTGTAAATGTTAATTCATAAAAACTACTATCAGTTAAACCAAATTGTCCAGCCGTAATTGCTACAATTGGCACTCTATTATAAAATTCACTAATACCTCGGATTATCTTTATCGTTTCAAATCCATTTATATCGGGCATTTGTATATCTAAAAATATAATATCTACAAAATTCAATTTTAAAAAATCTATTGCATCATAACCATTAGTTTTCTCAACAACCTCACATGCTAAACTTTTTAAATGTTTAGAAAAAACCATCATATTAAAAGGATTATCTTCAATAACCAATACTCTCAAATTAAACGACATTAAATCTAATTGAATAATCTCCTCCTCTTTATTTTGTAAATCTTCGTATCCATCTATTTTTAGAGGGACATAAAATCTAAAAATACTGCCTTTATTTTCTTCCGATTCTACTTCTATTTTCCCTTTTATTAGTATTGCTAAATATTTTGCAATTGAAAGACCCAAACCAGTTCCCCCATACAAACGTTGAATAGTATCATCAACTTGTGTGAATGATTTAAATATTTCTTTAAGCTTAATTTGAGGAATACCTATTCCTGTATCCGAAATTTCTATTTTAACATTTACGGTATTTTCTATTTTTATTTTATCTGCACTTGATATTGTTATGTTTATAAAACCATTTTCCGTAAACTTAACAGCATTTCCTATTATATTATTTATTATTTGGCGTATTTTAAAATCATCTCCTATAAAAATAATGGTTTTATCTATTTCATAATTGATGTTTAATTGATTATTTTTCTCTATCAACTTATACTTAAATATATTTATATCTTCATAAATAAAATTATATAAATTAAACTTATTTTCATTAATTCTGACTATACCTCGCTCTATCTTAGAATAGTCTAGTATTTGTGAAATTATATCATTCAATGTAATTGCTGAATATTTTATAGCATTTGCATATTCCATATATTTTGACTGATCTCTTTCTGTTGATAAAATTTCGGTAAGGCCCAAAATTCCAGTTAATGGGGTTTTTAACTCATGACTTATATTAGCTATAAAATTAGATTTTGCCTTATTTGCTTTTTCTGCATCTTCTTTTGCTTTCAATAAGTCTAAAATAAATTTTTTTCTTTCTGTTATATCTCTTAATGATATAATCTTACCCTTGAGAATATAATTAGGATTCTTTAAATCTGAAATAATAACATCATAATACCTTTGATTATACTCTATTTCTTTATTAGTCTCTTGAAAATCTTTGTAATTTGTTTTAAAAAGTTCAAAGATATTATCAATAGTAAGTCCTATAGTTTCTTTATTATTAATATTAAAAATTTTCTCTGCAGAATTATTGACATAAACTATTAAATTATTTTTATCCAACACAAAAATTGCGTCATTCATGTATTCCACAATACGCTCAAATGCAGTAGGGACTATATCAAACAACTTAAATCTAAATATACCTATAGCTATAATAAAGCAAGAATAACTAAATGCAATAGGTGTTAAATCAACATTTCTTATAGTTCCAAACAAATAGTTAATATTTACAAACCATGGGACTAGTAATCCTGTTAATATTAATATAAACTGGTATTTTATTGTTTTGCTTGACTTGTAAACACCATAAAACAAAGCACCTCCTCCTATGAAAACATTAACATAACTATAAACAACGTTAACATAATAGAAGATTCCCCATTCTTTCTTTAATAATGTATAATGCCCCATATAACTATCTAATCTAGGATTTTTATATATTAGATAGTGATATTCATTCGTAAACATCAATAAACTAATTATAGCAGGTATTATGGAAAGCAACAGAATATGTTTTCGCCTTATTTTATAAAATGGAAACGTATAACTAACTGCTGTTAACATATAAAAAACTGAAGACATTGATATAGCTGGATATTCTAATTTTACCCATAACATCTTATAAAAAAATGGGTTTGAATAATAATATAAAAAATCACCCAAACACCAAATTATAATACATATTATTGATGCCATTAAATATGCTACTGATTTATTTTTACGTTTTTGGTATAAAATAAAAAGTGTTATACTTGAAAGTATTATTGAAAATAGAAGAAATATCATTAATAAATGAAAACTCATTATGATTAAATTTTAAATTTTCATTTGGAATTAATACTATCAAAAACAATTATAAAAATATCTTCATCATCTGCTTTCATTAGATATTCTTCCCTTCCTATCTTTTCTATGAATTTCGGGTCAGACATCTTCCGCAAACTCTCCCTATCTTTTTTTATTTCTTCTATATAATAATTTTGTTCTTCTTTTATTTTATTTATTTTAGCTCTATTCTTTGCTTGATAAACCAAACTATTTTTATCAAAAAATATTATGATAACAAGAAACACAACGAAAACAATAATATATTTATTTTTTATAAATGGGAAAATATACTTGAATATTTTAAGCATTTCTTTAAAATTTTATATCCTTAAAATATTTATTACACTTTACATAGTATTCAATCACAATACTTTTATTTAAAAGCAAATCTACTTCATATTTTTTTAATTGACGCCTTTTTTTTAATATTTTAAAAATATTAACATAACAATAAAAATGCGCTCTCATTATTGCTAATAAATCTCTAAAACCTGAGCTAAATAAAAATTTTACAGCTGCTGCTACATCTAAAATAAACTTAACAGGAATAATATATAGAAGATTTAAACTTGATGTATTTTTTAATAAAATATACAAACTATTTCTGAAATTTAAAAATGTTTTATTTGGATTTTTCTTTGGTAAAGTTCCTCCTCCAACATGATAAACCTCCGAATTGCAAATATAATAAATTTTATATCCTTTTCTTTTCAACCGCCAACATAAATCTATTTCCTCCATGTGTGCAAAAAAATCCTTATCAAATCCTCCAACCGACCAAAACAAATCGGATCTAACACATAAACATGCTCCAGTTGCCCAAAATATTTCTGCATTACAATCGTATTGACCTTCATCTTTTTCTAGTGTATCAAAAATACGTCCTCTACAAAATGGAAACCCATATTTATCTATAAAACCTCCCGCTGCGCCAGCATACTCAAACCATTCTTTATTATAATACGATTTAATTTTGGGTTGGCATGCTGCAACGTCTTTATTTTCATTCATAAAAGCAATTAGAGGAATTACCCAACCCTCTGTGGTTTCGATGTCCGAATTGAGCAAAATGTAATAATCAGCAAAAACATGAGCTAATGCTTTATTATAGCCTTCAGCAAAACCATAATTTTTATCATTTTCTATAATTTCTATATTGGGATAATTAATCCTAACAAATTCCAAAGAATTATCACTAGAACAATTATCTGCTATAATTATCTTTGCATCACTACTTGTATTTAATATGACTTGAGGCAAAAACAGTTCAAAAAACTTCCTCCCATTCCAATTTAATATAACTACAGCAACACTCATAAAAAATCAAGCTTTTCTTACAACTATTGAAGCTGTTTGATAGCCAACAACCTTTATCTGCTCCCCTTTATTTACATAGCCAACCTGCGCTATGGCATCATATTGTTCTCCTTCTATTTCTATTTTGCCTGATGGACGTAAATCCGAAATAGCAACTCCCAACTTATCATGCAACATCTTAAATTCTTCTTCAATAATCGAATACCCCATATTGCTATCCTCTGTATAATTTAAAACCAGTTTATTAAACATTCGTGTATTTATAAATCTTCCTGTAAAATATATTGATAAAACAATCGACATTAATATTGATACCACAACTATAAATAATGATTTTACGACCAAATTTGAATCAACAGCCTTAAAATCAAACCCTATATTATTTATCAAACTTAAAGTCAATCCTCCTATAACAAACGTTATACCCAAAACTCCCGCAACACCAAAGCCTGGAATAACTAAAATCTCTACAAACAACAATATAACTCCTACTATAAAAAATGCAATCTCCCAATTTTCTGCCAAACCTTCCAAATACAAAGGAGCAAAATATAAAACAGCGGCTGTAATTGAAGCCATAAGGGGGAAACCAATACCTGGCGATTGCAACTCGTAATAAATGCCTCCTATAATAATCATAATTAAAATACCACTAAACATTGGATTAATCAAAAAACCTATTACATTGTCTATCGCTGACAGCTTTTGTATGATTATTTCTGGATTCTTAATATTATTCATTGCTAAAATATCCTCAATGCTTTCCGCCTTGCCTTCACAAAAATTATTTTTTATTGCCTCTGATACTGTAAATGTTAAAACCTTACCAGAATCTACAACCCCATCTATTCCTTTCATTGATGCCGTTACCATTGCCTGCGCTATTATGGGATTACGCCCCTTAGCCTCTGCCGTAGAACGCATCATTGAACGCATGTACGACTGATACTTATCTGGCATTGGCTCGCCTGATTGATTAACAACCGTTGCCGCACCTATATTTGCTCCGGTTTTCATATAAATACTATCACATGCCAATGAAATCAAAGCACCCGCTGAAGCCGCGTTATTATTAACAAAAACAAAAACTGGAATTGGAGAATTAAGTATTATTGTCCTTATAGAATCAGCTGCATCTAAAGCCCCTCCATAAGTATTCATGTCTATTATTATTAAATCTGCTTTGATTTTCAGAGCTTCAGCAAAGGCCTTTTGTGTTATTCGTAAAACAGGCAATGCTATCTCCTTTTTTATTTCACAAACATAAACCTTTATTTTCTTCCCTTCATTTATTTTTTCACCTATACTTTGTGAATAAATATAATTAATTGACAATGCTATAGAAAATAAAAAAACAATACCTACTCTTAAATATCCTTTTATCTTAATCATTTGCTCAATACTTGATATTATCATTTATTTATATTTTAACATTAATAACGATAAGCTACATTTTTCGTAAATTATAGCTTTTTCACTTTTGCAAAAGTAATAATTTATTTCCAAAAACAATTAGATATAAAAATCTACTACATCATCCAATCTAAAAATGATTTTAAATTATCAAATCTAAAATCATTTGCGTTATAATTACATTTTGTTGATTTTGTTTTCAAAAGGACTTCTGAAAACCTTAAAACAAACTAGAACGAAATCTTTTGTTTTTTTTGTAGCGGGGGCCAGACTCGAACTGACGACCTTTGGGTTATGAGCCCAACGAGCTACCACTGCTCCACCCCGCACTATTATTATAAATTCGAGTGCAAAGATAATACAATTAATCATAGTTTTACAAATTTAATTAATTATTTTTCAATTTTTATTTAAACCAACTGACTGTTATGTCTTTCTATATTCATTTATTTTTAGCGTACACCTGTTTTTTTATCTGTTTTATTAAATTATAAGCTTAATATTCCTTAAAAAAAGTATTTTTGTATGAAATAAAAGAAACACTAATGTTGGAATATCTAATCACTTCGTTATACCTTATAATCTTTTTAGTTATAATAATTAAAGTTAAATTTTTTCAAATAGCAGGTATTAAGAAAAAATATATCATTGGAACTTTTTTATTAAAACTTTTAAGTGGAGTTTTTCTCTCTCTAATTTACACTTATTATTATACAGACCGAGCCACTGCTGATATTTACAAATATTATGATAGTAGTGCTGTTATGTTTAATAGTTTATTCTATGCTCCTATGGATTTCGTTAAAATGATTACTGGTATTGGTGATGACTCTATTCATTTTAGACAATATTACGAAAATATGGATTGGTATAGGGAATATGAAAATAGTTTGTACAATAACAGTCACACAATAATACGCATTAATGCTATTTTCAGATTATTCTCTTTTGGCAATTTTTATGTTCATACAATTTTCATGTGCTTTATTGCATTTTCTGGATTAATAGCTATATTTAAAACATTTGAAAAATACATAAATGATCAGAAGTTATTATTCTTTTTTTCTCTATTTCTAATGCCTTCAATTATTTTATGGAGCTCTAGTATTTTAAAAGAGTCTATAATCATATTCTGCTACGGCTTTATTTTGTATATTTTAATTACAAAAAAAATTAGCAAGAAAAATATCTTATATATATTAATACTAGTTTACCTACTATTATTAACAAAGGCATTAATCCTTTTTACTCTAATTCCATCTTTTATAGCTTTCTTCATTGTAAAAAAAATTGACAAATGGCATTGGCAAATCTATTTATTTATAAATCTATTATTTATATTAATTACAACAAATGTATATAGAATAATTCCAGAATATGATTTATTAGAATTATTATTTATGAAACAAAGAGATTTTTTTGGTTTAGCTCATTATTCGAATTCTGGTAGTTTAATACCTTTAAAACAACTAAAACCTACTTTCATTAGTGTATTATCTGTTATTCCTAATGGATTATTTAATGTTTTATTTAGACCTTTTATTAATGATTATAAAAACGTGCTAATTTTATTTGCTGGTATAGAAAACTTCATACTAGTGTTGTCTATGATTATTAGCATAATCTTTTGCAAAATAAAAAAACTACACTTAAATATTTTGCTATTCTTATGTAGTTTTGTTATTGTTAATTATGTAATTATTGGGATAACTACTCCTGTGATGGGTGCTATTGTTAGATACAAAATGTTATTTTTACCATTCTTTATAGTAATATTATTAATGATTACAGATTTCAAGAAAATAAAAGATACAATCTATAAACATTAAAATTACATAAATCAAAGCTCTAATATTTGAGCTTATCTTAATCTTCCATGTAATATAATATAGCCTTCTTTAATAAATCTGTTTTTTCTCCAAATTTTTTTACAAAAACAAAATCTCTACTAGGGTGTCTTTCTCTTTCTGTTAACTCTATTGTTCTCAAATTATGAGGCAACCTAAAAGCACTATCTCTATATCCTAGAGCTATTGCTGTAACTGGTGTATAACCATCAGGTATTTCTAATAATTTTATTGCTTCCTCTGCTGAAAATCCAGCCATTTGGTGCATATGTAACTTTTCTGCTGTTGCTTGTAATGACATATTAGCTACGGACTGACCTAAGTCATATAATGCAGTTGGGTTTGGAGTAACATTATCATCCAATGTATTTTTTGCGATAGCAATAATCAATGCAAAAGCATCCTTTGCCCATGATTTATTTTTATCAACAAGGGTTCTCTGTATAATTTTATGCGTATCATCATTCCTAAAACCAATAATAAAACGCCATGGTTGTGCATTATACGCAGAAGGAGCCCAACGTGCTGCTTCAAAAATTCTTTGTATTTTTTCTTCACTTTTTATTGTTTCATCTTTTGCTTTATCTGTATTAAAAGAGCGTGGACTCCATCTCTTTTTTATAGCATCCATAATGTAAAAGTCTGTTTTTGCAAATTTATCCATAAGTATCAAAATTTAAAATTACATATTTATATTCTATTTTCAATTTTATTATTAATTAATTATCAAATACTTTGCCAAAATAAGTCATAATTATAAATAAATTTTAACTATTATTTATACCATTAAATATTATTATAAAAAGAATAACGAAATATGGCATAAAAAAATTGTTTACTAATAATAAATATCATTAAAATGATAATTTTCTTCAATATATTAATGTTGAACTTTTACAGCATTAATTATATGTTTTTTGTAATTTAATCCCTTTATTCGTTTAACAGAAAATCCTGCCTGACGCAAAGCTTCTTTGACTATTCCCTTTGAACAATAAGTTGTAAGTATTCCATTGTTGTTTAACTTTGGATAAATGTTTTTAAATACTTCTATATTCCATAGATGAGGGACTTTATCTGGGGAAAAAGAATCAAAATAAAATACATCATAATTGTTTTCCATATTGAAGTTCAAAAAGTCTGAATGATGTTTTTTGAAATAAAAATTTTCAGATATTTTTATAAATTTTTCCGTATCCCATTCAGATGCATGAAGATTTTCAAAAAATAATCTATAATTACTTTCCTTGTAATTACCATAATTTAAATTACTCCAAACATCTTTACTAATAGGATATAACTCTATAGTTTCATAATAAATTCTAACATTTTGTTCTATGCCATAGATTATTGATAAAAAAGCATTAAGTCCTGTTCCAAAACCTAATTCAAAAACATATATATCTTTTTGGGGAATTTTAGACAATCCGTTTTGTATATAAACAAATTCAGATTCTTCTATTGCACCATGTATAGAGTGATAGTGTTCGTTAATAGATGGCTCCCAAATAGTATGTGAGCCATCTTCACTTATTATTAAAGATTTATCAATAGTCGTATTATGTTAATTTTGTGTCGCTATCTGACTTTGTTTGTGGCTTTGCAATAGAATCACGCATCTGAGTATCGGCTTTGATATTTTCTAATTTATAATAGTCTATAACACCTAAATTTCCACTTCTAAATGCTTCGGCTATTGCCATTGGGATTTGAGCTTCTGCTTCTATTACTTTTGCTCTTGCTTCCTGAGCTTTTGCTTTCATTTCTTGTTCATTTGCTACGGCCATTGCTCTTCTTTCTTCTGCCTTTGCTTGTGCTATATTTTTATCTGCATTAGCTTGATCCATTTGTAATTTTGCACCTATATTAATACCTACATCAATATCTGCAATATCAATTGATAATATTTCAAAAGCTGTCCCAGAATCTAATCCTTTATTTAGCACAACTTTTGATATAGAATCTGGGTTTTCTAATACTTCTTTATGAGAACCAGCCGAGCCTATTGCTGTAACTATTCCCTCTCCTACTCTTGCCAATATTGTTTCTTCTCCAGCACCTCCTACTAATTGTTTTATATTTGCTCTAACTGTTACTCTTGCTTTTGCTATTAACTGAATACCGTCTTTTGCTACTGCTGCAACTGGAGGAGTGTTTATAACTTTAGGATTAACTGACATTTGAACTGCTTCAAACACCTCTCTACCTGCTAAGTCTATTGCCGCTGCTGATTTAAATGTCAATGGGATATTTGCTTTGTCTGCTGAAATTAGAGCCTTTACTACAGTTCCAACATGACCTCCTGCTAAAAAATGAGCTTCCAGTTCATTACGGGTAATTGGAATTCCTGCTTTTGTTGATGCTATTAAATTATTAACAATAACTGCTGGTGGCACCTTTCTCCATCTCATTAAAATTAATTGAAGTAACGAAATTCGAACTCCTGAGACTAAAGCTGAAAACCATATACCAAGAGGTATAAAGTACAAAAATAGCCATAAAGCAATTATTATTCCTACGGCTAAAAATATCATTGTTTGCATAATTTTTTAAGTTTTTATTTGTTTAACAATTATTTTATTATCTTTTAATTTATATATAATAATCTCCGTTTCTTGATCTATAAATCCATCTATTGACTGTACTTCAAAAATGTCGTTATTAATAAGAGCTTTACCTACAGGATTAAGCCTTGATATGGTAACACCCTTATCATCAATTTTTAAATCTTCATATCTATTATCTTTTTCATTATTAATAATATCCTTCAATATAAATTTCTCCCATTTTTTTCCTTTTATAGAATATAATATTAGCAAAACTATCATTAATACTATTCCTCCAAATATTATATTTCCTGTTAAAATACCGAATGATTTATAAGAAGAAATTATTCCCGATAATAAGAAAACGACACCTATAACTCCAACAAAAGTTGTTCCAGGAATTACTAATAACTCTAATAGAATTAATCCTAATCCTAAAACTATTAACAATATTATTGTAGTAATGGTCATTTATAATATTTAAATTATCAGCAAATTTATGAAAATATTTCAGATAATTAAATTATAAACATAAAATTTAATTAAATATTTTTTTTTAATAAGCCCATTTCAAGTAAATAGATCCCCATGTAAAACCTCCTCCAAATGCAGCTAAAATTAATTTATCCCCTTTTTTTAATTTAGTTTCCCATCCTGCCAGACATGATGGAATTGTTGCATTTGTAGTATTACCCCTTTTCTCTATATTTAGCATAACCTTGTCCATTCCAATTCCAATTCTTTTTGCTGTAGCTTCTATAATTCTTATATTTGCTTGATGAGGAACAAGCCATGATATATCATCTCCCGTCAAATTGTTTTTTTCTAAAATTTCTGCTGCTACATCTGCCATGTATTTAACTGCAAATTTAAATACAGGTTGTCCTTCTTGATATATATAATGTTCTCTAGCGTCAATAGTTTCATGTGTTGCAGGTTTTACAGAACCACCAGCTTTTTGGTGAAGATGAACTCGTCCACTACCGTCTGTTTTTAATAGTGAATCTATTATTCCTAAACCTTCATTATTTGGTTCTAATAATACCGCCGCAGCTCCGTCTCCAAAGAGAATACAAGTGGTTCTATCTGTATAATCAACTATAGAGGACATTTTATCCGCACCAATTACTATCACTTTTTTATGAGAACCTGATTCTATGAATTTACTACCAACAATTAAAGCATATATAAATCCAGAACAAGCAGCATTCATATCAAAACTAAACGCATTTTTTATGCCTAATTTATCTGAAATAACATTAGCTGTAGCAGGAAATTGCATATCTGGCGTTACCGTTGCACAGATCAACATGTCTACTTCTTCTGCCGAAATTCCTCTTTTTTCTAATAATCCTTTTACAGCTTCTACAGCCATATCAGAAGTACCTTTTCCTACTTCTTTTAAAATTCTTCTTTCTAAGATACCAGAACGACTCATTATCCACTCATTATCGGTATCTACCATTTTACACAATTCTTCATTATTTAAGACATATTCAGGAAACCATGAATTAACAGAAGTTATTGCTGCGGTAATTTTATTCATAATTTTACTATTATTTAATTAGTAATATTTATTAAAGTATTTTTGATTTTTTCGACTACTTTTGCTTGAAAGACATTCTTTGAAAGCATTATCATATTTTTTGTGGCTATTTCTTTTGAAATTCCATGACCAACAATTACTGTTGAATTTACTCCAAGAATAGGAGTTCCACCGTAATTTTCATAATTTAAACTTTCTAGATAATCATCCATCAAGTTTCTTTTTTTCATTAATCGATATAAAGCTTCAGTATGTTTTAATACGATATTACCCGTAAAACCATCACAAACAGCTACGTCAACTTTGTTTTTAAATAAATCCCTACTTTCTATATTTCCTATAAAATTAAAGTCCTGTGTATTTTTCATCATTTTAAAGGTCGTCTGGTAAAGAATATTTCCTTTTTCTTCTTCAATACCAATGTTTAATAATCCAACCTTTGGGTTTTCTGCATTGTATAAGTGCTTTGAATATATAGAACCTAATAGCCCAAATTGATATAGCATTTCTGGTTTAGCATCTGGGTTTGTTCCAATATCTAATAAAATACAAACACCTCCATTTTCTTGAGGCAAGCCAACTATTGTGCATGGTCTAATTATACCAGGCATCGTACCAGCTGAATATATTGCTCCAACTAACATTGCTCCCGTATTACCTGCACTTGCAAAAGAGTCTATTTCTTTTTGTTTTAATAAATTAAATCCAACATTAATGCTTGAATGTAATTTTGAATTAAAAGCCTTTATAGGTTGTTCATGCATTTCTATAATTTCATTTGCATTAACAATGACTATTTTTTCTGATGAAAATTTTTCTTTTTCTAAAAATTTCCTAATAACATCATCTTTCCCTATCAAGTATATTACATCGTCTTCGTCTAAATAGCTATGAGCTAATATTGCTCCTCTAATAATAGCTTCAGGAGCAAAATCTCCGCCCATAACATCTAATCCTATTTTCATAGACAAAAGTCAATATGATAAACCATTTTCAAAAAATTAAATTGTTACTTTTTTCTCTACTGCTAAACTTCCTTTGTAATATCCGCATTCACCACATACTCTGTGATACAATATAGCAGAACCACAATTTGAACATGTACTTAATGTAGGTAACTCTGCTTTATCATGAGTTCTTCTTTTATCTCTTCTTTGATTTGAAATTTTATGTTTTGGATGTGCCATTTTATATATAAATTTAATTAAACTTAAAATTTTTTAATATTTCCCATCTAGGGTCAATTTCTTTTTCGTCTTCTTCATTATCAATATCAGGGCTAAGCATTACTTCTTCTAGTAATTTTAGCATATCTTTATTACATGTAGAAATTCCTTCTTTATTATTTGGGTGAATCCTTTTTATTGGCAAAGATATAATTATAAATTCATAAAGATAATGTGCTATGTTAAACATAGTTTCATTTTCAGGAATTATAATTGCTTCTTCACTCAACTCGGAATATGCTTCTCCCAATTTAATAATTAGTTTATTTGTACATTCAATTGGGTATGGAAATTTATCTAAACATCTACTACACTCTACTTCAGCTGTTCCTTTTATGTAAAAATCTAATTCAAACATTCTCTCTTGTTTAAAAACATCAACTTGCACCAATAAATTACCATTTGTTACCTCAGAATAATCAAATTCTTTAAAAAATATATCTGTTAAAATATAAGAAAAGCTATGCTCTCCTATTTTTAACCCCGCAAAATTAATTATATATTCTTTTAAAGTATCCAAAATTCTAACATTTTTCCAAACTGCAAAAGTAATATTTTTTTTATAAAGTAATTATTTTTTAATTCTAATTTTTTAATTTCTATTTGATAGTTAAAAAAAAACGTTTTGTATTGTATAAAACGAAATTTCACACATTCATCTACTTTTTATGCATTAAATTAGCATCATCTTATTTTTTTAATTATATTTTTTTCAATCCTTTAAACATTTTTTACCAATATAGATAATCAATTACAATTGAATTAAAAAGAAATCTACCCAAAATCTAAAAAATATTACTAAATTTATCTTACATTAGGTACGTTTTTTTTAGATTTTATAATAATTTCATATCAAACATGCTACACGAACATATTTAACATGTTTATTGCCATTATCCCAGATTGTTCATTAGAGAAACATCCAAACGTTTTTTTTATTTTTTTAATGAACGCTTTTAATATATTTATTTTGCAAATAGCTAAAAATTAAAGTTATAAATAGTAGTCAATCTTTTATTTTGTTTTTTGATTGTTAAATATGCTTTTATATAGGAATCAAATTCACATAAGAAGGTATAAAGCATAGAGGTAATTTAGCTATAAAAAAATAATCAATTTTATCATATTGTATTGTTTTAGTTAACATCCTGATAATTAAAGCTAAGTGTGAGTGTGCTTTAAAATAACAAAAAGTGAATATGATTTAATTTGGATAGTTAATCATTTGATTATTAGTATAAAATGAGATTTAAGGTTACTTATTCAGAGTTTAAAGTAAGTTTAAAGTACTCTGTATGTGCTCTATATGTGCTCTATATGTACTGTATATGTGCTCTATATGTGCTGTATATCAAAAATTGATTTTGATTAAACCCAAAGAAGTTGTTTGCTTCTCTTATTTAATTAAAGGCATTATTATTGAGTAAAAATAGAAACTCACTTTTTATATTTGATTATAAAAATTAGAATTTACCAATAATTTAGAACAAGTAAATTGTTATTTAAAAAGTTATAATGGACAATTTAGGATTATACGGTCTTACTCCACTACACAACCTGATTATCAAATTTTTAACCTAATTTAATTTACACGTACTGCTTCTACTATAAAATATTTTTAAGAAAAAACAATAATTATAAATACAGTTAGGGGTAAACAGTTTTTTTAATACTCTGGCAGTAATAGCAATTTTATTTATTTGGCATATTAATTGATAATATTATAGTGCCAACAAAATGATTTAAAAGTGTTATTTTTGAGATTTGAATTAAAAATATTAATAACTTTGTAAAATAAAAAAAGATTATGATAACAAAAGATATTTTAATTGAAGATTTGGTTAACCAACACCCTATTTCCGTTAGATTTTTAATGGAAAATCGTATAAAATGTTTAGCTTGTGGTGAACCTATTTGGGGCACATTGGAAGAAGCGGCAAAAGAAAAAGGTTTTGATAATGAAAAAATAGTTATTTTAGTAGCAGAATTGAATGAATATTTAAAGATAAAAAAAGATGAGTAAGCTTAAGATTTTTATAGAAGAAAACAAAAAGGTGTTATATGTAGTATTTGGACTATTGGGAGGATTTGGAGGATTTGTTTATTATTATCTTGTTGGTTGTAATAGTGGAACTTGTCCTATAACATCAAACCCTTACATGAGCATTATTTGGGGAGTTTTATTAGGAGTATTAACGTTAAATCTTTTTACAGAAAATAAAAATGAACAAAATAGTTGAAAGATATAATAAATTAGCAGATACATTGGATAATCTTTCATGCGGAAAGGTTATTGAGTATGCAAATATACAAGATGCAGACGTTTGTTTAGATTTAGGTTGTGGACGTGGAGGTGACACATTTGAAATGGCAAGATTGACAGGAAATAAAGGGAAAGCAATAGGTATAGATTTGTCAGAGAAAATGATTGAAAAAGCTAAATTGTTTGCAAATGAGAATAACATAAATAATGCTGATTTTATACTAAGTGATATGCAAAATCTGCCATTAGATAATGAAACATTTGACATTTGCATTTCTAATTGCGTGCTTAATCATATAAAAGATAAAGAAGGAATATGGCATGAAATATTTCGAGTTCTAAAAAAAGGAGGACATTTTGTCATTAGTGATATTTATGCAATAGATGAAATTCCGGACCATATAGCTAATGATGAAATGCTAATAGCTGAATGTTGGGCTGGGGCTATAAATAAAAATGATTATATAAAATACATAGAAAAAGCAGGATTCACAAATGTTGAAATCATAAAAGAATCAACGCCTTATTTAAAAAAAGATTTTTATATTGCAAGTTTTACAATTAAAGGACATAAATAAAGAAACGATGAAAAAAGTAAATTTATTAATAATTTTTATATTTATAATGTTTAGCTGTGGAAATAATGCAACAGAAAATAATAATGAAAATAATAAAGAAAATAATAACAAAAAAACAAGTAATATGGAACACTTAACATCAAAATCGTTTAAAGAAAAAGTCTTTAATTACGAAATAAATAAAGAATGGAAATACGAAGGTGAATTACCTTGTATAATTGATTTCTATGCAGACTGGTGTGGACCTTGTAAAATGGTTGCTCCTGTTCTTGAAGAATTGTCAAAAGAATATGATGGTAAAATTAACATTTATAAAGTTGACACAGAGAAAGAACAAGAACTTGCAGCTGTTTTTGGAATTAGAAGTATACCTTCAATATTATTTATTCCAAAAGAAGGTCAACCACAGATGTTTGCAGGAGCAATGCCAAAACAAAGTTTTATACAAGCAATTAATGATGTATTATTAAAAACAAATAAATAACTTAAATTATGAGAACGTTAGTAAAGAAAACAAATCAAAAGAGTAATACAAACTCTAAAAAAGTTGCACAATGTTGTGCAAAAATTTCCACACATGTTGCTGGATGCCATGATTAATAAATAGTAATAATGATTTTATCTAAGTTTAACATTGTTTCTAAATTAAAGGATAAGGATGAATATTTCATCCTTAATCCTTTATCTAGTAATGCAGATATTATAGATAAGGAAACTTATCTAAAAATAACAAATAATAATTATCAGGATATCATAACAGACTTGATTGATAAAGGTTATGTTGTCGAAGAAGATAAAGAAAAAGTTTTGTTTGAAGAAAAATATAAAGACTTTATAGATAAGCAAAATAATGACGAGGTGCAAATATTCTTTGCTCCTACTTATGCTTGTAATTTTGCATGTTCTTATTGCTATCAAAAAGAATATTCAAACGAAGAACAAGAACTGACATCAGAAATAATTGATGCGTTCTTTGCTTATACATCAAAAAAATTAGGCAATAGGCGACGTTACATTACATTGTTTGGAGGAGAACCATTATTGAATGGTGAAAAATATAAAGAAAATATTAAATATTTTTTCAAAAAAGCTGAAGAAAATTTTTATAAAGTAGCGATAGTTACGAATGGATATAACTTGGAGGAATATTTAGAATTTATAAATCATTCTATTATCAGGGAAATTCAAGTTACACTTGATGGTGTTGGTGAATTACATGATAAACGTAGGAAACTAATAAATGATGGAGGTACTTTTGAAAAAATAAGTAACTCTATAGATAAAGCCTTAGAATATGGTATAAGTATTAATTTAAGAGTTGTATTTGATAAAGAGAATGCTGAAGGATTAATTGATTTGGCTAAATATGCGAAAAATAAAGGATGGACAGAAAGTCCTAATTTCAAAACTCAAATAGGACGGAATTATGAGCTTCATACTTGTTTTGCAAATAAAAGTGCATTGTTTTCACGCATAGAAATGTATCAAAAATTACATGAACTAATTGAAAAAGACAGAGTAATACTTGATTTTCATAAACCTGCATTTTCTATTTCTAAGTTTATAATAGAAAATGAAGGAATGCCTGACCCAATGTTTGATTCATGTCCTGCATGTAAAAATGAATGGGCTTTTGATTATACAGGAAATATATACTCTTGTACAGCAACAGTAGGGAAACAAGGAGAAGAATTAGGGACATTCTATCCTGAAGTAATTGAATTTGAAGAAAAGATAGAAGAAATAAAAGGGCGGAATATCATATCTATAAAAGAATGTAATACATGCAATTTGAGTTTAGTATGTGGAGGAGGATGTTATTCAGTTGCAAAAAATAAAACGGGGCAGGTTAAATCACCAGATTGCAGACCTGTAAAAGAGCTTCTTGAAATGGGATTGTCTCTATACGATAATTTATATAATATTGAAAATAATAATAACTATGAAAGAAATAACTGCTGCGGAATTTGAAAAAGAAGTTTTAAATGGGGGAAATGTTGTTCTTGATTTTTATTCATCAGAATGTCCTCCATGTGAAGCTTTAGCTCCTAAATTTGAATTATTAAGTAATATTTATGGAGATGATATTAAGTTTTTAAAAATATTCAGACAAAATAACCGGGAACTGTCAAATCAACTTGGCATATCCAGTTCTCCTACATTAGTATTTTTTAAGAACGGGAAAGAAGTAGGAAATAGACTATCTGGAGGAGTAAAAAAGTCAGAAATAATGAGTGTTTTAGATACTTTAATTTCTGAACAAAGAGCCATTGAACTAAAAACTCAATTCAAGCATATTCATTACGATTATGATGTAGTTATACTTGGAGGAGGCCCAGCAGGGCTAGTTGCAGGAATATATCTTGCTCAAGCAAAAATTAAAAGTGTCATTATTGATCCTTCTTTACCTGGAGGTCAGGTTTCGACTACTCATTTAGTTTCTAATTATCCTGGATTTATTGAACCTATAAATGGGTATATGCTTTCTCACAATATGTCGGAACAAGCAAAAAAGGCTGGGGTTGATTTTAAAGTTGCGGTTGATATTACGAGTATTGATTTAGAAAACAAAACTGTTGTTGTTGATGGGTTTGAGACATATAAAGCAAAGAAAATCTTAATAACAACAGGGGCTTCGCCTAGATTTTTAGGTGTAGAAGGCGAGAAAGAGTATAAAGGTCATGGAATATCTTATTGCGCAACTTGTGATGCGAAATATTTCCATGATAAAGAGGTTGTTATTATTGGGGGTGGAAATACAGCTGTAGAGGAATCGGAGTTTATTTCTAAATTTGCTTCAAAAATAACCATGATTCATCAGTTTGATAAATTAACATCGAATAAAGATGCTCAAGAAAAACTTTTTAGTAATAATAAAATAAATGTGCTTTTTAATTCTGAACCAAGAAAATTTCAGAAAGTTGGAGACAAAATGGTTGTTACATATGAAAATCTTGAATCTAAAGAATTAAATAAAATAGAAACAGATGGTGTGTTTGTATTTGTTGGAATGAAACCGAATTTAGATCTTATCAGTAATTTAAATATGGAAATTGATCAATGGGGTTACATAAAAACTGATGAGGACATGCACACGAGTATAAAAGATGTTTTTGCTGCTGGAGATGTTATTAGTAAAAAATATCGTCAAATTACAACAGCTGTTGGGGACGGAACTATAGCTTCAATAGTTATTGCAAAAGAGCTTGAAACGTAATTTTTTTTAATAATAATAAAGCAATATGGAGAAATAATAAAATTTACCATATTGTTAAAAAAATAATAAAGAATAATTTTTTATTTTAGTATAATAACTATATTTGCTACTAATATAAATATTTATTAAAAAAGACAATAATGTTACACGAAAATGTAAAAATTATTCTAGCTGACGACCATGAATTATTTCGTTCTGGCATAAAATTAATTTTAACAAGAGAAAAAATAGCAGATGTTATTGCCGAAGCTTCAAATGGAATAGAGTTAATAAATCTGATAAAATCTAATTACAATCCAGACATTATACTTATTGATATTTCTATGCCTGAAATGAATGGGTTTGAAGCAACAAAAGAGTTAATAAAAATAAACAGTAATTTCAAAATTATAGCATTTACAATGTATGGAGAAGAAGATTATTTCTGCCAAATGCTTGAAGCTGGAGTAAAAGGGTTTATTCTTAAAACAATTGGTATTGATGAATTAAAATTTGCTATAAAGGAAATAATGAATAATAAACCTTACTTCTCTCAAGAATTATTAAATAACTATCTAACAAGATCTCTAAATAAAATAAATGATAACAATCACAACAACAATAATATCCTATCTGACAGAGAAAAACAAATCCTCATACTGATATGTCAAGGCAAAACAAATGAAGACATTGCTGAAAAATTATGCCTTAGTCCTAACACTATAAAAACATATAGAAATAAACTTTTAGAAAAAACTAAATGCAATAACACTGCTACATTAGTGATGCATGCAATCAAAAATGGAATTATTCAAGTATAACAAAACATCTTAACAAAGAGTTTCTTTCTTCTTATTTAAATTATAATGTTTTTGTTGTCTCTATTGAGATTTTCCATTAAGAATAATATATTCAATCACATTTGAACCAAAAGAATATGGAAGGAATGAATAAGAAGACATTTTTTTTGTTATAAATAAATTAGCTGGCTTTCCTACTGTAATACTACCATGTGTTTTACTTACCTCCATTGCATAAGCGGCATTAGTTGTTGTTGCATTGATAACTTCCTCTGGCGTCATACGTAATTTAATACATCCTAATGAACAGACAAACTGCATATTACCTGAAGGCGAAGAACCTGGATTATAATCAGACGCCAAAGCTATAGACAATCCTCTGTCAATCATTTTTCTTGCTGGGGCATAATGCATATTTAGAAAAAAAGATGAAGATGGCAATAATGTAGGCATAGTAAAAGCATCCTTTAAAACATCTATTTCTTCATCACCTATTGTTTCTAAATGATCCGCAGATAAAGAATTGTTTTTAACTGCAATTTGCACTCCTCCTGAATTGTATAACTGATTAGCATGAATTTTAGATTTTAATCCATACTTTACAGCAACATTTATAATTTTTTCTGTTTCTTCATTTGAAAAAAAACCTTCTTCACAAAAAACATCACAATAATCAGCAAGTCCTTCTGCTGATATTTGAGGAATCATTCTGTTGATTATTAAGTTTACATAATCATTACGTCTATCCTTATAATCTAAAGGTATTGCATGAGCACCAAGAAAAGTAGCTTTTATTCTAATATCAGTGTTTTCCTTTAGCTTTTTTATTACTCTTAATATTTTCAGTTCATCATTAACACTTAATCCATACCCACTCTTAATTTCAATAGCACCTGTACCATAACTTTTAACTTCTTCAAGCCTTTCAAAAGCTTTATCATACAAATACTCTTCTGAAGCTTTATTTACTTTACTTGCCGAATTTAAGATTCCCCCACCTTTTTTAGCAATTTCTTCGTACGTTAAACCTTTTATTTTATCAACAAATTCGGACTCTCGACTTTCAGCATAAACTAGATGCGTATGACTGTCACAAAATGAAGGAAAAAGAAATCTGCCTTCAGCATTAAACTCTTTTATGTCTGGGGCATTTGCTAATTTGCTAATTTGAATATCTGACATCTTCCCAATTTCTGCAACTTTTTCATTTTTAATTATTAAATAAGCATCTTTAATACTTTGGAAAGAAGACATGTCTTTTCCATACAATCTAAGGGAAGGACATGTTTCTGCTTTTATTATTTCTTTAATATTTTTAATCAGCAGTATGTTCATAACTATCTATTTTTTTATATCAGTTGAAATTGGGACATATTTTTTTTCTTTTTCTTCTTTTTTATGAAAAGCAAAGTTAAATCCAAAAATAACATTGGCATTACGCGAGTTAAGAATATCTATTCCAAAAACATTGTCTGTCATTGCATAAAATTGAAAACCTCCTAAATTTAAGGCAAAGCCTAAACCAATATTTGTATAAGTACGATTGAATATAGAATAAGAACCTGTAAATGAAAAAACCTTTCCCAATTCTTGATTATATGAAAAAGCTATTGCTGAATTTGACTTCTTATTTACTATTTCATTTCTATACAAAAAACCCAAATTAATTTTTTCAGTTAAAGCATAAGCTGTTCCTATAAATATTTTCTTTGGTAACGGCGATCTATATGAATTTTCTGTCTCTTCTGCAATAAATGAATTTTGCAATGAATCTAACAATTCTCCAAAATTATCAGCTGTTGGATCTTTTGAAAACAGATCATTAAAATCTAATCCACTAAACTGAACATTTTCACCCGTACTCTCATAATTATATACATTAGATTTCCATTTTATTGAACCAAAATCTATAAGACTTCCAGAAACACTGAATTTATCATTTATTTTATAATTTGCTCCAATGTCAAATGCAAAACCTTTATTCTTGTTTTTGAACATATAATCTGCGAAATCAAACTCTTCTGGTATTGATGTATTTATTTTATATTTTGCTTGCATATTAAGATAGTATGCCTCTTCATCAGTAGTAAAGGATATATCACTCTGTTCTGTATATATATTCATCCCTCCATAAAGATATTTTAGCTTTGCTCCGACTGATAACTTATCATTTATCTCTCTTGCATAGCCTAATCCATATTCTCTATAATGAATAAAGTTCAATCCCATTCCATCTAAATTAAATTCATTATTGATAGACGGAGTATTTCCATTTAGTATCAAATTAAATAAATCTTTTGCATAATTAAACCGAAGTCCAACGTTTTCATTAACATTAAAACTAAAATAATTACTCTTTATCTTAAATCCGAAGGAAATTAATTCATGCTTATACTCTACAGATGCAAAATTATTGTCCTTTAATTTATCTATAAAACTTTTATCAATATATAAAGAGTCATCAATACTACGATGCTTTATAACATCTGTCATTTTAAAACTATTACTAAAACTAACATTTATACTTGACAACATAGGAAAGCTAAAATAATATCTATAAGGCGAAATCATACCAGGATTGCTATATCTGCTTTGTGGTATTTTCTCCATATAATACATGCTAAGATTATTTTGTGCAAAAGAAATAATTCCAAATAATGCAAACACTATTACTAATATATATTTTTTGTTTAATATCATACCTTTTTTCATCATTTATTCCTCCTTATTTTTAATATTCTAATTTAAATTGAGCCTGAACACCTATCTTTACATCTAAAAAATAGTCGGAATAGAATTTTACATCCTTTGTAGCGTTATCTTCTGTATTTAAAACAGCTTTTGCAAAAATATACTTAACTTTGTAAATATTCTGTAATCGATCTTTCGTCATATTTGCCTCAATAACACTTTTAACAGAACTTGTTACCCTTTCTGTTGCAGGATCGGTTATTGCTGATTTTATAGCTTTAGTAAAACCGCCTGCAAAAATAGAGTCAAGTAAATTATAATTTTCATCAACAAAGTATACTTGCATAAATGTTTCAACAGGAAAACCATTTTCTATATTAATTTTGAATTTCACTGCTTCAATTTTTTCTATTTTATCAAACTTGAAATTTAATGTATCTTGCAAAGTAAAATTATGTATTCTTCCATATAATGGAAGCTTTACGGCAACATCAACAGCAAATTTGCTAGTATCTAAAGCAAAATTTGACGTCGTCCCATTATCATTTATGCTAGCAGAAATGTCATATGACAAGTAGTAAGGATTAATACTAATTGCTTGCATTAAAGCATTCGTCTTTACAATTGAGATAGTGTCACTTGCATATTGTCCTATTTGTGAATAATTAGGAGCAATTATATTCATTGGGTTAACAGGAAGATCACTAAGAAGATTAACCGCATAAGGAGCCTTTTTACCTCCTGTAGCTTCTATCTTGTCAAAGTTAATTCTTACTGGAATGCCAAAAGAATTTTTATAAATTATATCAATCCTTGGGTTAACTATGTATATATCTCCCATATCCATCATAGCATTTCTAAATATTTTAAGAACAACATCATCTTTTAAAACAGGAAAAGTTACATTTCCTAAATAACCATAAAATTTACTAAATTTTATATTATTCCAATTACATGTAGCACTAATTTGATTGGTAGCTTTAGTTTGATTTGCAACCTTATAATCCAATTTAAGTTTAGCTTCAACCTTTACTTTATTTTGTTTATTATCAAAAGTAGCTTTATATCCGGAGATATCTATATCTTTAGAAATAATAACCTTACTCCCTGTATATGTATGTTGAGAACTAAAAACTAAAGGAACTCCATTCTTAGTTAATGATTTTACGGTAATACTCATTTCTCCATTATGTTGATAATCCGACTCTATATACAAATTTATATGACCAGACTTTATATAAAGAGAATCAAAATGTTGCTCCGCATCAGAATTCATCGGAAACTCATAATTATATACAACCTCTAACTCCGTATCAAATAAAACATTAGTATTCTGTGTTAGTGTTTCTGAATAACTTTGTGTCGGAATATTAATAAGCTCTTCGGCTGTCTTTGAAAAGACATTCCCTTCATACATAAGAGTTAGGAATTTTGTTTTGTCTTCTACAATTAAGTCTTGATGATCATAGTCTGCTAATATTTTACTTAAATCCATCTTTGAATGAATCAAAGGAATTGACCAATTTGGCGTTATAGCATCTGATGCCATATTGTCAAAATCTAGCAGATCTTTTCGGCATGAATATGAAATAGAAATGATGACAAATAATGCCAATAACAGATTTACATATCTGTGTTTTTTTATACACTTCATTATTTAATAGTTTTAATAATTAAATTTTATTTTACAAATTTACATAAAATTTTATTATTTTAACTTTAAATAATATTTTTTAATACTAAAATGATTTTTTAGCTAATATAGCTAATAAAAACAAAGGTTTATTTTTGAATTTCACTAATAATAATAATTTTGACACATATTGTTTACTACTATATTAATTGGGTTTATCTAGTTTAGTTTAACCCTATTTTCTAGCTAATATCTAAAAAAAAAGCAACAATAAAATAAATTATTGTTGCTTTTTCTAGAATGTTAATAAAAACTAAACGATTCCTTGATCTAACATTGCATTTGCAACTTTGATAAATCCAGCAACGTTTGCTCCTTTTACATAATTGATATATCCATCTTTTTCAGTTCCTTGTTTAACGCAAGCTTCATGAATATTGCACATAATAGTATGTAATTTTTGATCAACTTCTTCTCTTGACCAATTATATTTCATTGAATTTTGTGACATTTCTAATCCAGATACTGCTACACCACCTGCGTTTACAGCCTTACCAGGAGCATAAAGAACTTTATTCTTTTGTAATACTTCTATAGCTTCTGGTGTACAACCCATATTTGAAAGCTCACCAATCATGATACAACCATTTTCTACTAATTTCTTTGCATCATTTTCGTTAAGTTCATTTTGGATAGCACAAGGAAATGCTACATCACATTTAACACCCCAAGGTCTTTCTCCTGGAAAGAATTTAGCATTAGGGAATTCTTTTGCATAAGGAGCAACGATATCTTGATTAGAATCTCTTAATTCTAATAAATAATCTATTTTCTTAGCATCCATTCCATCTGCGTCATAAATATATCCATCTGGACCAGAAATTGTAACTACTTTTGCACCTAATTCTACTAATTTCAATGCTGCACCCCATGCTACATTACCAAAACCTGATAATGTTACTACTTTGCCTTTATAATCTGTACCCTTTGTTTTTAACATTTCAGCACCAAAATAAACTCCACCAAAACCTGTTGCTTCAGGTCTGATTAAGCTTCCACCCCAATTTAATCCTTTTCCAGTTAAAACGCCTACATGCTCTCTAACTAATTTTTTATACATACCATACATAAATCCTATTTCTCTTCCTCCAACACCAATATCACCAGCTGGAACATCCATTTCTGGGCCTATGATATTTCTTAATTCTAACATAAATGATTGGCAAAAACGCATGATTTCTCCATTAGATTTACCTTTTGGATCAAAATCAGAACCACCTTTTGCACCGCCCATAGGAAGTGTTGTTAAACTATTTTTGAAAGTTTGTTCAAAACCTAAGAACTTTAAGATACTTAAGTTTACACTTGGATGGAATCTTAAACCTCCTTTATAAGGTCCTATTGCTTGGTTAAATTGTACTCTGTAACCTCTGTTTACATGTACTTTACCACTATCATCTACCCAAGATACCTTAAATGTTAAGATTCTATCTGGTTCAACCATTCTTTCAATAATTCCTGCTTTATCATATTGAGGATTTGCATTAACAAATTCTGCAATTGATTCAAGAACTTCTGTTACGGCTTGTAAGAATTCTGATTCGCCCGGATTTTTTCTTTGTAATTCGGACATTATTTTTTCTACATTCATTGTGTAAAATTTTAGTTATTAATATAATTTATCTCTTAAAATAAAAAATTTCATGGCAAAGTTATTGGTTTAATAATTAACTTTTACAAAAATTTAAATAAATTTTATTGTAAAAAAAAACATTACCATAAATCACTGTTATTTAATTATTTGCAAATAACAATTATTTACATAAAAACGGAATAATTTTTTTTATTATAATAAAGTTACTTCATTTACAACGTTAACTATATATTCTATCTTTTCATCTTCAAGATTTATACTACTTGGTATATAAAATCCATAATTCGACATTTGGTCTGAAATAGGGTATTTTTCATTATTGAATAATTGCATCTTTTGAAACACTGGTTGCAAATGCATGCCAAAGAAAAAAGGACGTGTTGCAATTCCAAATTGAGCTAGTCTTTCACAAATTAATTTTGCTTTATAGTCTATAACTTTATTATCAATAATAATTCCATAAACCCAATAAATATTTTTTGCATAATCTACATTATTTGGAGACAATATTAAAGCATTATTACTTTTTAATAACTCTGTATATTTTTTTCCTATTTCTCTTTTTATATTTATTGTATTTTCTAGCTTTTCTGCTTGAGCAAGCCCCAAGGCTGCCTGAATATTTGACATTCTAAAATTATAACCTAATTCTTCATGAATAAATCTTTGCTTATTATTAAAACATAAATTTCGCAAAGATTTACAATAATCAGCTAATTCCAAATCATCAGTCAAAACCATCCCTCCTTCGCCAGTAGTAATATGTTTGTTTGGATAGAAGCTAAATACACTTATATTACCAAAACTACCACAAGGTTTATTTTTATATGTTTGACCATGCATTTCTGCAGCATCTTCAATCAATAACAAATTATATTTTTTACATAAACTTATAATTTTATCCATATTTACAGGCAAACCATAAATATGAACAACCATAATAGCCTTTGTCCTTTTCGTTATCTTTGATTCTATTTTTTCAGTATCAACATTCCATGTATTTATATCCGAATCAACCAAAACTGGTTTAGCTCCATTTTTCAATACGGCCATAGCACACGATATTATAGTAAAAGAAGGAATAATAACTTCATCTCCCTCACCTATTTTTAAAGCTCGCACTGCTAACTCTAATGCAACTGTCCCATTTGACAAAGCTACAGCATATTTACGTCCTGTTATTTGACACATTTGGCTTTCAAACTTTTCAACATAAGGCCCTTCCGACGAAATCCATCCAGAATCAATACAATCTAAAACATATTTTTTTTCATTACCATCTAAAACTGGTTCACTAACAGGAATAAAATCATATTTTCTTTTCATATAAAATAATTATAAAAATAGTTTAATCTAATGGCTGAAAACGTATTTTATCTTGCTCTCCTATGTAAGGTCCTTGTTTAACTTCTATCAATTCCGATTCTTCAATAAACTCAAATCCATGCCCCCCTGACGTTAGCAAAATAACATCTCCTTCTTTTAACAACTCACTTCCAACTGTTCGCTTTTCTGTATTATAAAAATTGACTTTAACCACACCTTTCCTAACAAATAACACTTCACTAGTATAGCTAACCTGTCTTATAACAAAATTATGAATATGTGGTTCTATTACTTTTCCTTTTGGATGACTTAAATATGCCAACTGTTGTGAAAAATCATCTGGCGTAAAAAATGTTATACCATTTGCTTTAAAATTATACGGAATTATTATAGCATATAAAATTCCATCAAAATCTATTCTTTTTACCATTAATTCTTTTTTTATCTTTTACAAAAGTAAAATTTTTATTTGAAAATTAATATATTTGAAAACTTTAAGAACATTTATTCGTATAAAAAGATTGTTAATTTAAATTTCATTCATAATGATTAATATTGATTTTTCGCATAATAAAATTATAGATTTATTCCAATCACTAAGACTTGTTATGATTGACTATAAAATAAATTTAATTTACCAAGGAGAATTTAATAAAAGCAATTTGAACGCTTTATTAGATATTACAGAAAATCAGCTTGATGCAACTAATGAAAAAAATAATGTAAGAAAAAAAGTTTACAATATAATAATTGAATGCCTACAAAATATTTCAAAACACGCTTATATAGATTTTTCTAATAAAGAAACAAGATATTCAACTTTCATTGTGGGAAATAATGATGAATGCTATTCTATATGTACATGCAACGCTATTAAAAATGAAAACATTGAACATCTCAAAATGAAATTACTAATAATTAATAGCCTTGACAAACAAGGACTGAAAGATTCTCACACAGATATCATTAGTAAAACTACAATATCTGAAGTAGGTGGAGCTGGACTTGGGTTAATTGACATAGCAAGAAAATCTGGTCATAAATTAGAATTTGATTTTATTTATTATAATGAAAAATGTTCATTATTCATTCTTAAAGTAAAAGTCTCTAAAGAGTAAATAAAAAAACCTTCTAACATCTTTATAATTAAATTTAATTTGTTATTTAATAAAAAACAATCAATATATTTATTATTAATAATTTATTATTATTTTCTTTACAAATATCAATTATACCACACAACATTTCCGATTAAAAAAGAATATTTACTTAGCAAAATAAAAATACATTTACTTTTACATAATACAAAACAGTTTTAAAATTACATAAAAAAAACATAATCAATTAATTATTAAACCAATACCAAATCATCACCCCTCAAAAAACCTCATCCAGTAATACTTCTAATAAAAATGCTTCACTTTAATTGTACACTAAAGACTATTTTAAACATACTAAAATTAAACATAACATTCGAGCTTGCTACTATTTTTGTAACAATCTAATAATCAATACAATAAACTAAAACACTTAACTTGCTAATTTTCATTGTGTTATATGCTATTACTTCGCCTTTACTTCGCCTTAAAGTCACACTAAAGTTACCATAACCCCATTTTTTAGTAAAATACTACAAATAAGTATGTTATACAAATGCAGTAAAAACATATCAAACTCACGTTTATAATTTAGATAATCCTGAAATAAGCTTACATCCTTTTTTCATAATTCTATTTTTTTTGTAAACCTAATTTTAGGACGAAACAATAAAAAAATTACAAAAAAAATATTCAAGTAGTATTGATTTATCTTTCAAAATTATGTAACTTTGTACAAAATTTTAAATGAATAATTATGAAATATTCTAAATTGCTTATAGTGCTTGTTTTGTCTTGCACTTTTTTATTGTCAAAAGGCAATAACTTGCTTATAACAAATATTACTGTTAATCAAGCAACTAGTATAGTTGGTTTTGATATTAAATGGGATAATAGTTGGAGGGTTTCTGGACCTGGAACTCCTTATAATTGGGATGCGGTATGGATATTTGTTAAATTCCGTAAATGCTCTGATCCTGTTACTGTAGACTTTACTCATGGTACTATTTCTACTACTATTGGAGACCACACAATACCTGCAGACCTACAAGCGGTAAAATCTGACGGTTCTGCAACTGGAATTGACGCGGCTCCTAATAACCTCGGAATTATGCTTCGAAGAAGTGCTGTAGGCTTATATCCAACTTCTTCTGCAGCAACAGTAGCTCTTAATGTAACAAATTTATTCCCCGCTGTTGATGGAGACCTTGATGTTAGAGTATATGGCATAGAAATGGTTTATATTCCTCAAGGAGATTTTGCTGCTGGAGATGGAACAAACCCAGCTGTAGTAGCTGATTACAAATTTCAAGTTAGTGCAACAGATCCTAGTTTTGTTCTAATTACAGATGAATCAGCTAAAGTAATATATGATGGAGCTAATATAACCGTGCCTGCATCTTTTCCTAAAGGCCATGATGCTTTTCACACAATGAAATATGAAATTACCCAATTTCAATATGCTGAATTTCTTAATACTCTAGCAGGTGCAGCTGCAAACAATAGATATAGTTCTGCTTACACTAATTATTTTAGGAATAGACTAAAAGGACCAGGAACATACCCTACTAGTTTCTCTAGTGATAGACCTCATAGAGCTCAAAATTACTTATCTTGGGATGATGTCGCTGCTTATTTAGATTGGTCTTGTTTAAGACCAATGTCCGAATTAGAGTTTGAAAAATCCTGTAGAGGACCATTAGCTCCTGTTTTAAGCGAATGTGCTTGGGGAAATTCTACTTGGACAGGAATACCTGCAGCAGGTATTAGTGGAGCTGAAGATGGAACGGAATATGCAACTACGGGAAACGTTCATGCTTATGTTGCAGCTTTTACTTCTGGGGATGGTTTAATGGGAACTAATGCTCCATTATACACGTATGTTTACGGTCCTGTTCGTTCAGGAATGTTCGCTGGAAATCCTGCTAATACTACAAGATCTACTACTGGAGCTTCTTATTATGGAGTTATGGAATTATCTGGAAATGTATGGGAATGGTGTCAAAAAGCAGCAACAGGTTCTACTTTTGATAGAACACTGGGGAATGGAGTTTTAGATGCTACAGGAGCTTCAGATGTTGCTACTTGGCCTACAGCTATAGGGAACATTATTGTTCGAGGAGGCTCGTGGGCAACTTATGGAGCTGCAGCTATTTGTTTGCAAGTTTCAAACAGACGTTTCTCTTTACTTGGCAACTGGAATGGTTCTACAACATGGAGTCCTAGCGCTACATTCTATGAAAACATAGCAGCAAACTATAACACATATAGAGCTAGATATTTTGGTGGTAGAGGTGTTAGATAACTTGTAATAATAAATTAAATATTAAATAAACAATATTACTATGAAAAAGTTTTTAATTTCAACAATAATATTAATATTTGGATATTCATTTTCTTTTGGAAATGGATTAACATTGTCAAATATTTCAGTTAATCAAGGTGCAGGTTTAATATCTTGCAATGTTCAGTGGAATAATAGCTGGAGAGTCTCTGGGGAACCTAAAAATTATGATGCTGTATGGGTTTTTGTAAAATTCAGAGATTGTGCAGAGCAAACAGGGGTGCAATTTTCTCATGGTTTAATAAGCACAACTATTACCGATCATACTCTAGGAACTTTAGAAGCAGTAAAAGCCGATGGAACTGCTGGAGTTGATGTGGCTCCAAATAATACAGGAATAATGCTTCGACGTAATGCTGTTGGTATATATCCTGCAGCAGTTGCAACAAATATAATACTTAAAGTTACAAACCTTCCTGCTGTAGGGAATCTTGACATAAGAGTATTTGGCATTGAAATGGTATATATTCCTAGCGGAGATTACTATCTCGGAGATGGAACCGTCGGAGACAATGATGCTCAATTTAAAACATCTAATGTCAACTCATCTCCAATATTAATAACTGGAGAAGGAGCTGTTCAAGTTTACACTGGAACAGTTGTTACAAATTCTAGTTACTTCTTTAATAATACAAATATTCCTGCTGAATTTCCTAAAGGTCATAACGCTTTTCATATAATGAAATATGAAATAACACAACAACAATATGCTGACTTTTTAAATACAACTTCTTCTGCTTTTTGGAATATTAGATATGATGCAGCAAATAGTGGATTGTACAGAAATAGGCTAACGAGCGGAGGTACATATCCCAATTTCTTCTATTCAAGTCGCCCATATAGAGCTCAAAATTATTTAAGTTGGGCAGACATATCCGCTTTTCTTGATTGGGCTGCATTAAATCCAATGTCTGAGTTGCAATACGAGAAAGCATGTAGAGGACCTCAAGCATACTTTACAGGAGAATACGCATGGGGTAATACATTTATTACCAAAGCAGATCAAATAAATCAAGAAAATGAGGACGGTACAGAAATTACAGGTGTAGGTAATTGTGTATATAACCAAAGTGTTGTAATAACTGGTGGAGATGCTAGTCAAGGACCTATGAGAGCTGGTATTTTTGCAACAGCAGCAACAACCACTCGTGAGGCTACAGGAGCTACTTACTATGGAGTAATGGAAATGACAGGAAATGTACTTGAATGGTGCGTTATGGCAATACCTGCAACAAGCGTAGCCCCTGCTCCAAATCCAACAGCATTTACACGTCAATTATGGGGTGATGGTATATTAGATAATACAGGTAATGCAGACGTAACAGGTTGGCCTTCTCCAACATCTGTTACTGATTGCAGGACAATGGTTAGAGGTGGACATTGGTATAGTGTTACATACCCTTTATTCGTTCCTATATCTAGTCGAAATTTTGCTCTATTAACTAGCACTAACTGGAACTATGATGTAATAACCGGAGCTAATAACGTGTATATTGCTACAACAAACCCTCCTCATACCAATGTTAATACTTACAAACCTAATGGGCGTAATCCTCATATTGGTGGGCGAGGTGTTAGATAATAACATTTAGCATCCGATTTTAATTTTAAATAACTACGGATGAAAATATGGGAAAATTCTTATGTAAAATATAATGTATTAGTTATTTTTCTAATAGTTTTACATTATAATGCAATGAGCCAATTTAAAGGTGGAACATCTGCAGGTGGGAATTTTTTTGCATCAAGAAACTGTTCATCAAGTAATATTACAACCATTTTTTATGGTGGAAATAATGGAGGTTTTGACATTTATAATTATAATTGCTTAAACATTAATAATGTTTTTAGAGGTAATGACAAATCAGGGTCTAATTATTTATTTGCTGTTTGCTTGTCAAACAGTCCTTTTGCTGGAGGAAGTTTAAGTGGTAGTAGTTTAGGAAAACAAACAGAATGTAATAGTGAAAATATATTTGCAGGTGGTGAGTTTTCTGGAAACTGGAGTCAATTTGAAAACTGCAACACAATAAGTCTAACAAATATATATTCAGGAGGAAAAAATAGTGGATTCTGGTCAAAAAAACGAAGTTGTTCTATTAGTTATATATATTATGGAGGCAGAGATTATTCAACTGATTGGAGTCAATTTTCTGAATGTTCTTCTTCAAGTCTAATAACAATATTTAAAGGAGGATCTAATTCAGGTTTTTTCAATTTAAGTGATAAGTGTCAATGGAGTAACATATATGTAGGAGGTAAAAATGCAGGGTGGAGTAAAATTTCAGAGAACTGTTCAAATAGTGCACTAACAGGAATATTTCTTGGAGGTATTAATTCTGGGTTTGAATTAGAAAAACAACTTTGTGAATATGATAATATATACGTTGGGGGTAAAAATGCAGGAGATAATAAAATTTATTCTTCTTGTAGTAATTCTAATCTAAACGAGATTTATTTAGGAGGAGTTCGCTCTGGGTATGACCAAATAATCCAAAATTGCACTGCTGATAATATTTTTGCAGGTGGAAAAAATGCAGGGGATAATAAAATTTATTCTTATTGCTCTAATTCTAACTTAACAGCTATATTTAAAGGTGGCGTAAAAAGTGGATACGAACAAATAATGCAAAATTGTCCTACAGATAATATTTTTGCAGGTGGAAAAAATGCAGGGGATAATAAAATTTATTCTTATTGCTCTAATTCTAACTTAACAGCTATATTTAAAGGTGGTATAAATGCTGGATACGAACAAATAATACAATTATGCCCTACAAATAATATTTTTGCAGGCGGAAATGCAAAAAGCGTATGGTATTTGAGTGAATTATGTTCTTATTCTGGTTTAACATCTGTTTATTATGGAGGTATAAACTCTGGATTTTACGATATAATGCAAAAGTGCTACGAAACCAATAATGTTTTTATTGGTGGTATATTATCTGGGAACGCAGGAAAATTTGATATATGCAATATAAATAGTCCTTTTGCTGGTGGTGATTTTAGTGGCTACGCAATCTCTAAAGAAGCTTGTCAATATGATAATATATTTGCTGGTGGCGCCTATTCTGGCAACTCTTCAATATATTCTACATGTAATATAAATATAATAACAGATATTTACAAAGGAGGCATAAACTCTGGATACTATTTTGTAAATTACTCATGTCCATATAACAACATATTTGCTGGGGGCAAAAATAATGGATACTCCAAAGTTTATAGCCTATGTAACACCTCTAAAAATAATGAAATTTACATAGGTGGTGTTAACTCTGGTTTTTTTTATAGTAATTATGCTTGCACTTATGATAATATATTTGCAGGTGGTGCTTATGATGGAAAAGCTAGCTTATATAGCTTGTGTAATTCTTATGAAAATAATGAAATTTATATAGGTGGAATTAATTCTGGATACAACCAAATAATTCAAAATTGTATTCAAGCTAATATTTTTACGGGAGGAGCTTATGATGGAAAAGCTAGCTTATATAGCTTATGTTCCAATAGTAACATGCTCAATGTTTTCAAAGGTGGCATAAAATCTGGTTATAATCAAATTATCAACAATTGCTATCAAGCAAATATTTTTACAGGTGGAGCTTATGATGGAAAAGCTAGTTTATATAAATTATGTTCTTATGATAACCAAACAGCCATTTTTATGGGAGGTATTAATTCTGGGTATATTAACTATAACAACTTATGCTTTACTGGAAATATATTTGCTGGTGGCGCTTATGATGGACATAATCACATCGCTCAAACATGCTTCTCTGACCCTATGCCCGCAGAAATATTTACAGGAGGTTATTCTTCTGGATTTAAATATATAACCAGTTTATACCAAACTTGCAATAAAGCTGACACAGTGTTAATAATTCCTCTCGGTATAGAATTACTCAGTTTTAAAGCAATGGCACTACTTTCCAAAAATGATTGGAATGTTAACTGTTACTGGACAACTTTGAATGAAATAAATAATGACTATTTCACATTGCAAAGAAGTAAAAACCTAATGGAAACAGAGGATATTGCTAAAATAAATGGAAATGGCGATTCTTGGGGTAGAAAAGACTACATGCACATTGATGAAAATCCATACTTAGGAATTTCATATTATAGAATAAAACAAACAGACTTTGATGGTAAATTCTCTTTCTCCAGTTGGGTTGTTGTTAATATTGACACTAATATTGCAAAAAATGAAAATATAAATATATGGACATATCCAAACCCTGCAAAAGATGAAATTAATGTAATTATTGACAATTCTTACAAACAATATGGAAGCATTCAAATTGTAAATATGTATGGACAATTATTCCTTAAGGAAAATTTAAATTTAGAAGCTGGACGTAACCAAATCAAATATAACTTAAATGAGTATGGAGAAGGATTATATATTATAATAGTAAAAACAAAAGACAAATATTATTTTTCAAAATTTGTAAAAATTAAATAGTTATTAAAATACAAATAAATATGATAAAAAAATTCTTTATTTTTATAATCCTGATATTTTTAACAAAATTTGTATTAGGAAATGGTTTAACAATAAGCAATGTTGCTGTTGATTTAACAAATAGTATTGTTCGTTTCGATATTAAATGGCAAAATAGTTGGCGCACTCCTGCTGGAGTACCCGATAATTGGGATGCCGTATGGGTATTTGTTAAGTTTAGAGACTGTTCCTCCACCATATCAACAAACTTTACTCACGGATTAATCAGTACAACTTTTTCTGATCACTATGTTGGAGCAGGATTACAAATGATAAGAACTGACGGAACTATTGATGCCATTGAAGCAGCTCCAGAAAATACAGGAGTATTACTTAGAAGAAGTACTGACGGATATTATCCAAATGAATCTTCTGATTCTATACAATTGAAATTAACCAACTTACCAGGTGTTGGAGCTAATTTAGATACAAGAGTTTATGGCATTGAAATGGTTTACATACCAACTGCTCAATTCTATATGGGAGATGGCGAAGCTTATGCAGCAACAAAACTTAAAATTAGGCAAACAACTGCTGTTAATACTTACGTTACTATTTCTAACGAAAATGCTATTGCGGTTGCATCCGATGTTGCTATAAATATTCCTGCTGCATATCCTAAAGGTTATCAATCTTTTTATATTATGAAATATGAAATAACAGAAGGATTATATGCGGAATTTCTAAACACACTGACTGGTGTTGCCTCTGTAAATAGATATCCCGCTAATTACAACTCTTACAGAAATCTACTAAAAGGTCCTGGAACTTTTCCAGACTTATACACAACTACTCGTCCTCACAGAGCTCAAAACTTTCTTAGTTGGGCTGATATTACAGCATTCCTAGAATGGGCTTGCCTTAGACCAATGTCCGAAATGGAATACGAAAAAACTTGTAGAGGCACAACGCTTCATGTAGTTAATGAATATTCTTGGGGAGCTACTGCAGCTACACCTAATGGAATCCCTGCCACAGGAATAGCTGGTGCAGAAGATGGAACCGAATATGTTCCTGGAGCCTACAATTGTAATTATTGGATAGCTGATTTTACTAGTGGAGATGGACTATCTGGAACGGCAACAACAACAAAACGTGGCCCAGTTAGAGTAGGTATATTTGCTAACACTTCAACATCCACTCGGCTAGTATCTGGAGCAACATATTATGGCGTAATGGAAATGACTGGAAACGTCTGGGAATGGGCTGTAAAATGTCAGGACCTTGGACTTAATTTCACAAGAGAATGGGGACGTGGAAGTTTAGATGCAAATGGAAATCACCAACGAACAACATGGCCTTCTGTTACTCCATCTGCTACTGTAGGTGTTATTGTTAGAGGTGGCTCTTGGGCAAGTGCCGCAATACCTGAAATGTGTCAAGTATCAAATAGAAGATTTGCTAATGCAATAACATGGGGAACAGCAGCAAACTGGGGTGCAAATGGAGTAATTACAATTTATGCTACTGCAGCAACAACTGCTCGAACTAGCTATTTTGGTGGACGTGGAGTTAGATAATTTAATAATTAAAACATTGAAGTAATGAAAAGATTATTTTTAATTATAATAATAAAAATTATATTTTTAGCAAATATATTTGCTAATGGATTAACTATATCGGATATTTCTTATGATTTAGTAGCTGGAAATGTTAGCTATAAAATACAATGGAATAACTCATGGTATTTTAACACAGGCGAACCTAGCAATTATGATGCAGTATGGACATTTGTTAAATTTAGAGATTGTTCTGCCCCTACTTCAGACCAATTTACTCATGGAACAATTAGTACTAACGTAGCTGATCATAATCTATCTCCTGGAGGCACAACTAGACTTCAATTTGTTAATGCTACAGGAACATTTAATGCAATAGACGCCGCTCCAAATAACACAGGGGCTATGCTTAAAAGAAAAAACACTGGATATTTTGCAAATCCTATTGCTGACACTATTACTTTAAAAATTACAAATTTACCTGTAGCAGGAACACTCGATCTTCGAATTTTCGCTATAGAAATGGTATTTATTCCTTCTGGTAATTTCTTTCTTGGTGATGGAAATACTACAAATAATCAATTCAGAACAAGTGCTGCTGACAACACGCCAATTTTAATATCAAGTGAAAATATTGTATCTGTTTATAATAGTGTTGCTCAAATAAACATACCTGCATCTTTTCCAAAAGGATATGATGCTTTTTTCATTATGAAATACGAAATTACTCAACAACAATATGCTGATTTCCTAAATTCTATTTCTGATGCTTACTACCCTACTCGCTTTCTTGGTAACTTTAACTCTAATAGAAATAGATTAAATAACACAGGAACATATCCATACATACATTTCTCTGACAGACCATATCGTGCTCAAAATTTTATTAGCTGGGCTGACATTACTGCATATCTAGACTGGGCAGCTTTAGCTCCAATGTCAGAAATACAATATGAAAAAGCATGCAGAGGAACAATGGGATACTTCCCTGGAGAATACGCATGGGGTAACACTTATAGAATAGCTGGAAATAATTTTAATAATACAGAAGATGGTACAGAAATATTAAATACAGGAAATTGCATATTTAACAACATTACATTCACTGGAGGAGATGCTAGTAATGGACCTGTACGTGTAGGAATTTTTGCTACACCATCTGTAACTAATAGAGAACAATCAGGTGCAACCTATTACGGCGTTATGGAAATGACTGGAAACGTATTCGAATGGTGCGTAATTGCAACTGAAACATCTACATTTGAAAAATCTTGGGGAAACGGAACTATTGCAGGTACACATAATGAACCATTATGGCCATCAGGAACAGATCCTTTAGACAAAAACACTATAGTACGTGGAGGAGCTTGGCATTTAACTACAGATTACACATCTGTCTCTGATAGACGTTTTGCTACATTAACAACTGCAGTATGGACAACGCCCGGAACAGCAAGTAGCGTTTCTGCAGCAGTATATACGGGCGCCAATGTATATAATCCTAATGGAAGAGCACTGGGATTAGGAGGACGAGGTGTCAGATAAAATTATAATCTTTTTACAACAGATTTTGTTTTCCATCTATGCATTTTATAATATATCCATGAAAATGTCATACCTGCAAACCAGCCTATTGGTATTGACCACCAAATACCAGCAGGCCCCATAAAATCAGACAATATATATGCAATAGGAATTCTAATCAACCACAAAGAAAATAATGTAATAAACATTGGAATTAAAGTGTCTCCTGCTCCACGCATAACAGCATTAAGCGCAAACATAGTGGAAAATACAACATAAAAAGAACAAACTATAACTAAATAATGATGACCTATTTCTATGACATTGCGATCTGTTGTAAACATTGACATTAATTGGGTTCCAAAAAGGACAACAATCAAAGTCACTGCAATTGAAAATATTGAAGTAATTTTCAAAGTAGCAATAAGACCATTTCTAACTCTTTCAATTTTACCTGCACCAATATTCTGACCTACAAAAGTAGATAAAGCTGTAGCAAAATTCATTGCAGGTAGTG